>Ga0123357_10000027_pt1 | contig 127421 bp, 125 predicted proteins | sample TergutEmb28metaG_FD_89873 | JGI IMG/M metagenome (GOLD analysis project Ga0123357, IMG submission 89873) | Embiratermes neotenicus P4 segment gut microbial communities from Petit-Saut dam, French Guiana - Emb289 P4 | ecosystem: Host-associated > Arthropoda: Insects > Digestive system > Gut ...
GTCGCCAGTGGAACAAATCGCAAAAACAAAGGGGCTAACCAGTTGAAAATACCGGTTAACCCCTTGTTTTTACTGGTGCTCCAGGCAGGACTCGAACCTGCGACACCAGGATTAGGAATCCTGTGCTCTATCCACCTGAGCTACTGGAGCATTGCAGGAAGTTTGCGACAAGACGGTATCGCGGCTCTAGTTCCGGCAGGCCCATCTTCGGGCGCTGAAAATACTCACTTCACCATAGCCGCGCAAGCAATTCCTGACCCATCACGGTCAGGCCGACTGACCATCCGCAAGGACATTCCGACCAGCGAAGGGTTCGCCATCATAACCGAACCGGACGATGCAATTGCGACCGATTTGCGCACCGGGCGGAATGAGCGCTTCCTGACCGATCAGGGAGATGCCGGTATACAGATGCTTGGGATATTCCTTGTTGACCACTGTCATATCATCACCGTAACCGATCACCGCACCCGCACCGACCTGCACTCGTTTATCGAGAATCGCCAGATCGACCACCGCGTTTTCCTCGATCACGCTGTCGGAAAAGACGACCGCATTGGAAACCACCGCCCCACTCCGCACCCACACCCCGGGTGACAACACCGAATTGATCACGGTGCCTTCAATCACGCATCCTGAAGAAATCAATGACGAAGTGACCGTACAACCGTGCTGGAACCTGACCGGCGGCCTGTCGGTCGAGTGCCCCGAGCATTCGGGATTAGGCCGAATCTCCCACGCTTCCGGTTCAAGACCGGAATGTTCCCGAATAATATCCATATTGGTTTCCCAGTAGGACTGGATGGTCCCCACATCCCGCCAGTACCCGTAAAAGGGATAGGCGTACACCCGGTCTTCATTGATGGCCCGCGGAATGATATGCATGCCGAAATCCACGTCGTTGCGGTCTTGGGCCAGAGTTCGCAGCAAGTAGTTGGTATCGAAGATGTAAATCCCCATGGATGCAAGATTGGTCCTCGGCACCTTGGGTTTTTCTTCCCAATCGACAATCCGATTCGCGCTGTCGATGATGCCAGCGCCGAACTGGTGAATATCGCGCTTGGGCACGACCATCATGCCAATCGTGATATCGGCTTTTTTATACTGGTGATAGGAGAGCATGGCGGCAAAATCCATCCGATAGATGTGGTCTCCAGACAGCACCACCACCTGCTCGCTCGGGTTGGCCAGAATAAAGTCGATATTCTGGCGGATGGCGTCTGCCGTGCCTTTGTACCAGTCGGCATCCTTTTCGCCTGTCCGGGGCGGCAAAATTTTGATGCCGCGGGTCCGGCCGGTAAAATCCCAGGCTGCGCCGTCGCCGATATGGGCCATCAGGGAAAGCGGCTTATACTGCGTCAGCACGCCTACTCTGGTCAAGCCGGAATTCATCACGTTGGACAGGCTGAAATCGATGATCCGATATATCCCGCCGAACGGCACCGCAGGTTTGGCCCGGTGCCCAACCAGAAGATTCAACCGACTGCCTATGCCGCCGGCAAGCAGAAGCACTAAGGCATCGCCGCTTTCTCTCATTGCAGTTCCTCCCCGTCATCCAGCTTGCTCTTAGGCCATTTTTCCGGATCGATCCGGGGCGCGATCCGGCATCCGCAACCGATATGCAGACCTTCCGGCACCGTGTTCTCCCAGCCGATGACGCTCACGCTGCTCGGCTTTTCACACTGCGGCGCCCCAACCACGACATCGCGGCAGAAGACCGTGTTGACGTCACTGACCACCCGGTTCAGCCGAACCTTTTCCTGGACGATATTATCAAAGAACAAAATGGAATCGTTGACCTCTGCACCAGGCATGACCCGGACACCCGGAAACAGGATGGAATTGCGCACCGTGCCTTCAATGATGCAGCCGTTATAGGCCATGGAATTGTCCAGACAACCCCGGGGACCGATTTTCACCGGCTGCCGGTCGGCAATGCTGCGATGCACGAGGTTGGTGCGGATGCCCCACGCCTCAAGATCGATTTTAGGATCCGCCCCCAAAAGATCCATCGAGGTTTGCCAGTATTCGTCGATGGTCCGGGTATAGCCCCAGTAGCCTTGGAATTTATACCCATGCACCTTGTATTTTCCTCGCATCATCAATGGAATGATGTCGCGCCCGAATTCATAGGATGTATCCCGTTGGTTCTTTTTCAATACCTCAAATAAAACCGAAGGCCGAAAACAGAAAACCGTAAGCGATGCCCAGCGCCCCTTGGGCATGGTTGGCTTTTCCTCATAGGAGAGCATGCGGCCGCCTTCATCGGAATCATCGGCGATTTCGGCGACGCCGAACCGCGAAGCCGCCTCGGGCGCCACCTCAATGAAGGCTGCCGTCATATCGGCATCGCATTCATTGTGATAGCGGATCATCCGGCGGTAATCCATCTGATAGATATGATCGCCCGACAGGATGAGGATCACTGACGGCCCATAATACTGGATGTAATCTATATTTTGATAGACCGCGTCGGCGGATCCCCGATACCAGTGGGGGTTGTCATAATCTTTGAACGGCGGCAGGATAGAGATACCGCGATTCCGGCCGATCATGTCCCACGCCGCACCGGTGCCGATGTGATTGATGAGGGAATAGGAGCGGTACTGGCTGAGGATGGCGATTCGCTCGATGCCTGAATGGAGCAGATTGGAGAGGGGAAAATCGATGACCCGGGCAAACCCACCGAAAGGAATGGCGGATTTCGGTCGATAATGGGTCAACACGCCCAGTTCGTCGACACGGCCACCCGCCAAGATCATCGCCAAGGTCGAAGGTCTTTGCATAGAACACCGTCCAGAGAAGAAAGATCCCGTTTTGCTGCGACAAAGCCTTGTCCGCCAGCGCCTGGCAACAATGAACTGCTTCATCCCATAATATGCCTGACCTCTGACGAGGTGCAAGCAATATCTTGCCAAGCCGCAGAAAAGCGGCCGCTCGGCAGGCAATACGGACTGAACAGCGATAAACTGCTTATTTAACGTGCTGAGTGACCAGTCGGATCAGGGTCTTGGTGGTGAACTCCTGGTTCTCCCGCAAGGGCAGATTCTTGAGGGGCGATTCGGCCCGAGCCGCCTCCCGGTGGCCGCCGGCGGGGCCGAAACGGCCAAAGGAGGTCTTGGCGAGTTTGCCGGCGTGTTTCCGGTATCCGTCGCAGCGGAGAATCACCACCAGTTTCTCTCCGTGGATACCAGAGACGATGACCCAGTCGAACCCATCGACCCGGTTGAAGAAATCGGCGATAATCACCAAAATATCCGGGGTGCTGACCTTGCCGAGGTGCACATAGGCCCGGCGATTGCTCGCCTTGACTTCAGTGAGGGCAATGCGGAAATAACGGAGTTCGGAACGGCGCAGCTCAGTCAGCTCGAACTTGCGCACCAGGTTGAGGTTGGCGATGTTGAACAGATACCGAAAACAGATGCCGTCGGATATCTGCATGTTCTGCTTCTGAAAATTCTGGGTATCGACCTTGAGGCCGTAAAACAGGGCCGTGGCCAGAGCAACCGAGGGTTTGATGCCGGCAGCGCGGAGATATTCCACCATGATCGAGGAAACGGCACCGTATTCCGGGCGGATATCGATGAAGGCCGCATCCCAGCCGGTGGTAACCGGGTGATGATCGATGACCGCATTGAACGTCAGCTTCTCGAAGCAGGCCAGATGGTTGGGCTGGGAATCGAGCAGGATCTTTTTGCTATAGTCCTTCACCGGCAGCGTATGGAGCCGCTCGATGGGAATCTTCAGCCGCTCCACCATGGTCAGGTTGTTCAGCCGTCTGATCTCGTTGGGATAGCCGATGGTGACGTTCTGCACTCGATAGCTGAGCAGCCGTTTGAGCGCCATGGCCGAAGCAATGGCGTCGGGGTCGGCGTTGATGATGATCAGTACGGTATCGTTCCGATCGAAAATGGCCCAGAGTCCGTTAAGTCGGGCGATAGCCGAATTCTTGCCGGCACGTCTGGTTATGTTGTCGCTCGCGATCTTTTCAAGTCGTTTCTGCATAGACAGGGATCAATAAAGAGACAGGGCCGTCTCGAAGCGAGCACAGCGAATGGTCTTTCTGTGCTGAAAACGAACATCACATCGGCCAACGCCTGCCCGCACCACGGGCAGCTTCTTCTCGGAGCGCATTTCACAGGGCATCTCCAGGGAAAGACTTCTTCAGCGTTTCTTGCCTCAGAGAATAGAGGATAAATAATTTACACAGTGGCATCAAGAAGCGCAAGCCCCTTCTTTCTGGGCAACGAAGCCGACCGGCCCGCCCCTCGTCCGCGTATTTCTTGACGGAAACGGGACGAGAGGGTACATCAAGACTGATGATGTCGATCCGCCTGCGGCCGGATTCCGGGTGCGACATCGTACCATCTTCCGTGCTCCACTGACGCTCCTCCACCAACGACCACTGCATGATCCTGCTCCACCGTTACATCCTGAGCCACTACATTCGTAACCTCATCCTCATCGTGGCCAGCTTCGTCAGCATCTATCTGTTGATCGATTTCTTCGAAAAAATCGAAGATTTCCTCGAAAAAGGCATCTCCTTCGGGATAACTACCAAGTTCTTTCTGTTCAACATCCCTTTCATCATTGATATGATGAGTCCGGTCTGCATTCTGCTGGCCGGTGTCGTCACCCTCGGCATGCTCAACCACAGCAACGAACTGATTGCGCTGAAGTCCTGCGGCATCCCGTTAAAAAAAATCGTTCAGCCGATCATCGGCGCGGCCCTGGCCTGCATCATGCTGTTCCTGGTCATGGCGCAAACGGTCCTCCCCACCACCGTCTCCGCCACCAACTACATCTGGAATCGTGAAGTCAAAGGCAGAACCTCCTCAGGAATTTACCGGAATGGCCGGTATTACTACCATGGTCAAGATGGTTTCTATTCCTTTGCCCGGCCCGATCCCCAGAAGAATGTGTTTACCAACTTTTCCTACACGACCTGGAATCCGAGGTATCAGGTCCATACCCTGATCGCGGCGAAAACCGCGGTCTGGAATCAGGGAATCTGGACCCTGCACGACAGTCAGGTCCAAACGGTCAGAGGTAGCGAACGATTCACCACCGAGGTCCTCCAGGAACGGAATTATACATTTCCCGAGCAGCCCGATGCATTTTTCGTCCCGCCTTACCGGGCCATGGAGCTTTCGCTCACCGCACTCTACCGGGAAACCCGGCACAACCATTCCGACGAGGCGCGCGCCAAGGCTTGGGCCGAATTCTACGGCCGAATCTCCTACACCTTCCTGGGCTTGCCCCTGCTGCTGCTGGGCTTGCCGCTCCTGCTGCTGGTCTACCGCAAATGGGGGAGGGATCTCTCGCTGGCCATTCCGGTAAGTTGCGGCATGGCCTTTGTCAGCTGGGGGCTGTATACAACGCTCCAATCCCTGGCCAAAGCTGGTTATATCCCGCCCTTGGCAGCGGCGACATCGGTGCATCTGCTGGTCAGCGGCCTGGGAATTTTCCTTCTGGTCCGCGAGGATACCTGATGCCGCGGCAGGTCGGTATCGTCGGCGTGCCGCCTCTGGCGGTGATCGAGTCCATCACCCGGGCAGGTGATGCGATCGTCGACCTCGATGAGCTGCAGGTGCGGGCCCCCATCGACCAGAGCGCGGCCCGCATCCCCCGCGCCTACTGCGCCATTCTTCGCACGGTGGTGCTCAACTGTCTCCATCTGCAGCTGGAGTGCATCTACATCGACGTTGGTCCGGGCAAATGCGATTGCGCTCTCCACGTGGCTGAGGTTATCGCCGACATGCTGCCGGTTCCGGTCATCCGCACCCGCAATCAGGATACCCGCGCTTTCGGTCATCCGCTCTGTACGAGCAGACTGCCTCTGGTGGATAAATTCCTCCGCATCGTCAAAGGGGTGCAATCGGCTACGCCCTATCCGCCCATGGAGTCCTGCCGACCAAGCTGCGGCTTTTGGGGGGTTCCGCCCAGGGATTTCTCCCTGCTGGCGCTTTTTCCCGACACGACCCATGTCTTCGGCTGGACGCGGTGCATGGAAAACAAGACCCCCGCCGATCTGAAGCTGGAACACCATTTCGATCCAGCCATTCCTACCGTTTTCTTTGCGCAGTCCTTCTGCGCCAAGTCGGTTTTGGCCAAACACCTGGCGGCCAAACATCCTCGCGCCATTGCCGTGGATTGCGACGTCACCGCCAGCAGTTCCACCCGCGCCAAGATTGAAGCCTTCCTCGAACTATCCGGCATTGTGCCCGGTCAACGTAACAACGACTGATGCTCCTAGCCGATTTTGGAACCAGCTACTGCAAGATCCTGGACACGCACCGAAACAGCGGCCCGCGCATTGTCTCCACCCGTGACCTGGATCGCTCGTTCCGGGCCGACCTGGCCACCGGCCACAACGCCACCCACAGAAGCGCGCGCAGCATCAACGAACTGACCGCCTTGGCCCGGGGCGGTCTCCACTTAGTCGGCCGCCCGGATTTCGTTCTTCTCGACTGCGGCAGCCGCGACATCAAATTCGTCCGCTTTCAGAACGGCAGGGTGGCCGACATGGGCTGGAATGCCGAATGCGGCGCTTCCATGGGTTTTACCATTGAGCTGCTCGCCACATATTACCGGCTCGACTATGCCGCCATTCCCGCACCGGCAACCGGTTTTTCCGTCACCTGCGGGGTGCTCGGCATGAGCCATATCTTCGACGCCGTGATCGCCGGCATCGAAGAAGCCGAAGCGGTGGCCCGATTCGTCCACGGCATCGCCCTCAATGCGTATCGCTTCGCCCATGAACCGGAAGAGATCTTTCTTTCCGGCGGTCTCTGCGCCAACCCTCTCTTTGTCGCCAGCTTTCCCTGCACTGTCCATCCGCTGGGCCGGTTCGTCCTGCTGGAGGGCTTGCTGGCAACCCTGCGGCAGGACTCGGAGCCCGCGGCATCTATCCGCCCGAAAAAAGAAAAGCCGGACATCGCATAGCGACACCCGGCCTTCAAAAACCAGCGGCCAAAAAGACAAGGCCGATCCGTTCTATGTCTTTTTTTTCTTCTTTGGGCCCTTGTCCTTTTCCTTCTTTTTATCTGTACCGGCCAACGGACAATCGGAGCATCTCTTGCCTTTTTTCAGATACCCCTCACAGCATTTGCCCTTTTTCTTGCCCTTTCCCATGACGCACCTCGATGATCATCGGCAGGTAGTACGGACACACCCGATCTTCCGGGTATTCACCCCTTGATCATGCACAACGCATCGCCTGACCATGGCGGCGAAACATTATTCCTTGCCGCCTTTCCCCGGTTCCTTGGCGGGCGGTTGAATCTCAAGCAGCTCGACCTGGAACACCAGCATGGAGCCAGGCTCAATCACCGGGGGGGCGCCACGATCGCCATAGGCAAGATCCGGCGGAATATACAACTCGGCGGTGGTGCCGGTGGGCAGCAACGGCAAAGCTTCCTGCCAGCCCGCTATGACCTGGTTGACTTGGAACACGGCAGGCTCATTGCGCTTGTACGAGCTGTCGAATTCCTTGCCATCCAGCAAGGTTCCCTTGTAATGCACCTTGACGGTATCGGCTGGAGTCGGCTTGGCCCCCTGTCCTTTCTTGATGATTTTGTACTGCAGGCCTGACTTAGTTTCGATCACGCCTTCCTTGCTCTTATTGGCTTTGAGGAATTCTTCGGCGGCTTTGCGGTTTTTCTGAACCATGACCACGGTTTTCTGAACCTGTTTTTCCTGCTGCCGCTTGGCAAAGGCTTGCTGAATGGTAGCCGCGTCCTCGGCGCTCAGCAATGGCTTGTTGCCGTTATACCCGTCATTGATGCCCTGTTGCAGCACCCCAAGGTCGAATTTTTCCTCCAGGCCTTTGAAATATTCGCCAAGATCCAGCCCCATGGCATAACTCAATTTCTGCTCATCGGATTGCAACGCAACTGGTTGATCGGCAGCAAGGACCGGCCTCGCCATGAGCAGCAGGGCCAGCAGCCCAGGCACATACCATTTCATACACATCTCCTTTCGTAATGGTTGACTGAATACAAGGTATTCGCGGTCGGCAGGGTTTTTGTTTGACCGGCCAGGAAACCAGAATTGGCAACGCCGTGCGGACGACAGGCCTGGAATTCCAGCCAGGGATACCGTCCGCGGACATGCGCCATGCTTTTGGTTAGCTAATCATCCTTTTTGGCCCGGTGTCCACTTTTTTATGCGAAGTGGCGCCTCTTTTACAATTTTCTTTTATCAATGACCCGTTTGGCCTTGCCTTCAGAGCGCTCCAAGGTCTTTTCCTCAACAAGTTTCACCTCGACCCCGATGCCGAGTTCCGAGGCCAGCCGGCCTTTGATCCGCTCAATCACCTCGCGCTGCCTTTTCATCTCATCAAAGAAAATCGATTCCACCACTTCCACCAACACTGTGATCTTGTCGGCATGATTTTCCCGCTCGACCACAATCTGGTAATGCGGTTCGATCCCCTCGACTTCGAACAGGACCTTTTCGATCTGGATGGGGAACACATTAACCCCCTTGATGATCAGCATATCGTCGGAACGGCCCATTATGCGATGCATCCGCTTCATGGTCCGGCCGCAGGGGCAGGGTTCGACGATCAACCGGGTCAGATCCCTGGTCCGGTAGCGGAGCATGGGAAAGGCCTCCCTGGTCAGGGTGGTGATCACCAGCTCGCCGACCTCGCCCTCGGGCACCGACTCCAAGGTGGTGGGATCAAGGATTTCGAGGAGAAAATGATCCTCGTTGATGTGCAGGCCGTTGCACTGCAAACATTCCCCGGAAACCCCCGGCCCCACGACTTCGGACAGGCCGTAATTGTCGGTGGCGATGATGCCCAGCTTCTGATGGATCTCCTTGCGCATGCCCTCAGACCAGGGTTCGCCGCCGAACAGGCCGTAGCGCAGGGACAGTCCGTTGGGATTGATGCCCATCTCTATCATCGTGTCGGCCAAAATCAACGAATATGAGGGCGTGCAGACCAGGGCCGTGGTCTTGAAGTCCTGCATGATCTGGATCTGGCGTTTGGTGTTGCCTGCGGAAATGGGGATGACCGAGGTTCCGATCAGCTCGGCGCCGTAATGGAGACCAAAACCGCCGGTGAACAGCCCGTAGCCGAAAGCGATCTGGATGACGTCGTTTTTGGTGACGCCGGCGGCGGTGATGATCCGGGCCACCAGATTCGACCAGGTCTTGATGTCATTGCGGGTATAACCGACCACCGTGGACTGGCCGGTGGTGCCGGATGAGGCATGTATCCGCACCACGTCGCGCAGGGGCACGGCGAACAGACCGTACGGATAGTTGTCCCGCAGATCCTGCTTTTCGGTGAACGGCAACCTCTGGAGGTCGTCCAGAGACCGGATGTCGTCGTAGTTGAACTTGAGCTGATCAAATTTCTTTTTATAGAAAGGGACATGGGTTCCCACCCGATACAACATGGATTGCAGTCGCTCCAACTGGAGCTGCTCCAGTTCCTCCCTGGCCATGCATTCTCGTTCCGCTTCCCAGTACATAAGTGTATGCTCTGTCTTCTGTTGGTCTGCCAGGATGACAACACCCTGCGATTACGCTATTTTTTCCCGTCCCAGATAGGCCCGCTGCACATCGGCGTTGGCCAGGAGATCTGCGGCGGCCCCCTGAAGGATGACCTTGCCCACCTCAAGCACATAGCCGCGATCGGCAATCTTCAGGGCGGCCTTGGCATTCTGCTCGATCAACAGCACCGTGTTGCCCTCTGCGCGCAGCCGGCCAATGAGCTGAAAGATGTCGCGGACGATGAGCGGCGCCAGCCCGGTGGACGGCTCGTCCATCATCACCAGTCGCGGCCGCGACATCAAGGCCCGGCCCATGGCCAGCATCTGCTGTTCACCGCCGGATAGCGTCCCGGCCAACTGCCGCCACCGCTCGCGCAGGATGGGAAACAGCTCATACTGATGTTCCAACTCCCTGAGCACCGCCGCCCTGCCCCGCTCCTTCTGCAGGATGAAGCCGCCCAGCAGCAGGTTCTCTTCCACCGACATCGGGGCAAAAACCTGACGCCCCTCCGGCACCAAGGCGCATCCTGAAGCCACGATCCGCCCCACCGGGATGCGGCTATTGACCTGGTCAAGAAACATCACCTCCCCGCGCATCGGCCGGATCAGCCCGGCGATGGTGTGCAGCAGGGTCGTCTTGCCGGCCCCGTTGGCGCCGATCATGGCCACAATCTCCCCTGTCTTGACATGCAGGGAGATATTTTTCAAGACCCGAAGGTTGCCGTAGCCGGCATCGAGATTGCGAATCTTCAGCATGGCGACCATCGGAGGACAAAGTGGCGGGAGTCAATCTTCATTGTTTTCTCCCAGGTAGATACTGATGACCTCGGCATTCTTCTGGATACTTGCCGGGATGTCCTCGGCCAGTTTGGTGCCGAAACTCAAAACCACAATCTCGTCGGAGATATCCATGACCAGCGACATGTCATGCTCGACCAACAGCACGGTGATGCCCATGTCCCTGATGGTAGCGATCAGGCGGGCGACTTCGGCGGTCTCGTAAATATTCAGCCCGGCCGCCGGTTCATCGAGCAGGAGCAGTTTCGGTTCGGCGGCCAGGGCCCGGGCCATCTCCACCGCCCGCTGCTGGCCGAAGGCGAGACTGCTGGCCTCAACGTGGGCCAAATCGGCGATCTGGAGGAAATCAAGCAGTTCCATGGCCCGTATCCGGATGGCCCGTTCCTCTTTCCAAGTGGCAGGCAGATTGAACAGACCGGCGAAAAAACCGCTCCGGCTCTGCACATGCCGCCCGACCATGACGCACTCCAAGGCGGTCATGCCGTGAAAGAGCTTGATGTTCTGGAAAGTTCGGGCCATGCCCAGGCGAGCGATCTGATGCGTTTTCTTCCCTTGAATCTCTTGCCCCCTGAAGGTAATGGCGCCAGATGAAACCGGCAGGTTGCCGGCAATCAAGTTGAACAAGGTGCTCTTGCCGGCGCCGTTGGGACCGATGACCGCCTTGATGCTGCCCGTTGCCACCGCAAAACTGATGCCATTGACCGCATGCAGGCCGCCGAACCGTTTGTGCACATCGTGTAAAGCCAGCAAGGGTTCCTGATCCTGACCATGGTCAACGCCGCTCATGACCGTCCACCCGGGATCAACCGATAGGCAAATTCCTTCAGACGCAAGCTCAAAACACCGCCCGGAGCGAACAGCATGACCGCGATCAGGATCGCCCCGAAAACCACGTCGTCGTATGCGCCGAATACGCCGCGCAGGGAAAGAAAGGTCAGACCGACGCCCATGATCAGGGTGCCCCAGAGATTGGTCATGCCGCCAACCGCGACCAGGGCGACATAGCGCACCGATTTCATCACCGAGGCTTCGCCGGGACCGATGCCGCCGTTGAAATGGGTGAGCAGCACCCCGGCGGTCGCCGCGTAAACCGCGCTCAGAACAAAAACCTGGAGCTTGCAGCGGCCGGTGTCGATCCCCGAAGCCTCGGCGGCCTCCGCGCTGTGCAGCGAGCGCAGGGCCCGGCCGACCCGCGAACCGATCAGGTTGAGCAGCAGGGCGATGCCCAGGATGAGTATGCCCCAGGCCACATAGAAATTAAGAATCCGGTGATCGGCATCGCCACTGATCACCACCGGGCCGAATCTGCCCACGGCGGGCAGCAGGGGAAAGGCGGGCACCTCGACAATGCCGTCCGCTTCACCGAAATAGGCCGAGGCAAGCAGGATCCGGTAGACGATGGTGCCGAATCCCAGAGTGGCCATGGCTAGGTAATGGCCCTTGAGTTTGAGCACGGGCACCCCGATGGCCAGGGCCACCAGGGCCGCCGCCAGCACCGCCAGCACACAGGCTGCCCAGGGCGTCACCGTGAGCAGTGCGGCACCGTAGATGTCCTGCCCGGTGGCGAGCAAGCCCAAGCAATCCAGCATCCGCACCGGCAACGCCTCCTGAAACGGCTGCAAATTCCGGGTGGTCAGCGCTGCGGCCAGATAGCCGCCGATGGCGAAAAAGCCGGCATGGCCAAGGGAAATCTGGCCGGCATAGCCCATGAGCACCCCAAGCCCGATCACCACCAGGCCATAATAGGCGGCCATGGTGAGTTGGGTCAGGTAAAACTGGGTTCCGGTCGCCACGATGAGCAGGTGCAGGCCGACAGTCGCCAGGCAGAGGGCCGCCAAGGAGAGATTCTTCCTGATGCGCATCAGAAATCCTGCAGGTGGGCCATCTCGCTCGAGCCAAAAATCCCGTGCGGTCTGACGAAGAGGATCAACAACAGGATGGCGATGGCAATGGCGTCCTGGAAGGCGAGCGGCACCAGCGACACCGAAAACGCCTCGACGATCCCCAAAAGAATACCAGCCGCCACTGCAGCCAGCGAGTTGCCCAGACCGCCCAGGATGGCCACGGTGAAACCCTTGATCGCCAGCGAAGTGCCGGAATCGTACTGGGTATAGGTCATCGGCGACATCACGCATCCAGCCAGAGCGCCGATGCCGGCGCTGAGCATAAAGGACAGGGTCACCATGTTGCGGATGTTGATGCCGCAGAGCGAGGCAGCGGTGCGATTGGCCGCGCAGGCCCGCATCTCCCGGCCGATGGGCATGGATTTGAAGAATGCGCTCAACCCGCCCATCATCACTGTACAGGCGGCGATCACCCACACTACCTGCGGCGAGACATGCACGCTGCCCAAGGTAAAGGTGGTGATCTCGTTGCCGTAGAAATAGGGCAGGCTGCGGATGGACTCGCCCCAGATGTGCAGGGCCGATTCCCGCAGCAGGATGGAGATGCCGATGGTGATGATGATCATCTGCAGCACCGAGGGGCTTTTCAGCCAACGGATGAACAGAATCTCGATGACCGCGCCGATGCCCATGGTCACCAGCACCGCCGCCGCGATGGCATAACCCAGCGGCAGATGCTCCAACAGGGAAATGGCGATCATGCCGCCCAACATCACGAACTCGCCCTGAGCAAAGTTGATGATGCCAGTGGCGTTGTAGATGATGTTGAAGCCGATGGCGACGATAGCGTAGATTGAGCCGTAGGTGATGCCGGCAACGAGATATTGAAAAAAAAGATCGAAATTCATGCGGAATGCGGAAGAGAAACGCCGGGGAACCATGATCGGAACCCTCTGGCGCCGGCCTGATCGCCATGATGTAAAACGAGCCAGCAGCCTTTGATCATGACAAAGCAATCAAGGGCAAGCCCGCTGTCGCCGCCAGCAGGCCGTGGAGACCAACCATGTCCCTGGCGGCGGCCTCCGGCCAAACCCCTTTCACAGGCCGCAGATCTGCTGTCCGGTCAACAGGGCAAACCCCCTCTCCTGCAACACCGCGATGGCCTTGTCCATCTCATCGAAGCGGAAAATCAGCACCGCATCGGCCCCACTCTTGTTGACAAAGGCATACATATACTCGACATTCAGGCCGACCTCATGAGCCACCTTGAGGACGCCAGCCAAGCCGCCCGACCGGTCCGGCACCTCGACCGCCACCACATTGGTCTTGCCGACCGTGAAGCCGCCGGCGCGCAAAACCTCCTTAGCCAGATCAACCTTGTCGACGATCAGGCGCAGGATGCCGAAATCGGCGGTATCGGCCACAGACAGCGCCCGGATATTGATGCCGTTCTCCGCCAGAATGCTGGTGATCTCCGCCAGACGGCCCGATTTGTTCTCGAGAAAAACCGCAATTTGCTCGACACGCATACGATCCTCCTGTGGTTAGATTTTGCGATGGTCGATCACCCGCTGGGCCTTGCCCACAGAGCGCCGAATGGAGCGCGGTTCCACCAGCTTCACCTTGCAGGTGACTCCGAGCATATCCTTGATTTCGGCCTGAATCTTCCTGCTTAAGCGTTCCAGCGCCTTGATCTCGTCAGAGAAGATATTTTCGCTCACTTCGACCAGCACCGACATCACGTCAAGGCTGCCGTCGCGGGTGACCTCGATCTGGTAATGGGGCTCAACCCCATCGATACCCATCAGCACATGCTCGACCTGAGACGGGAACACGTTCACCCCGCGGATGATCAGCATGTCGTCGGTTCGGCCCTTGATCTTCTCCATCCGGACCAGGGTACGGCCACAGGCGCAGGGCTCGAAGATCAACCGGGAGATGTCCTTGGTCCGGAAACGGATCAGCGGGAAGGCCTCCTTGGTCAAGGTAGTGAAAACCAGTTCGCCGGTCATGCCGTGGGGCAGCGGCTCCAAAGTCTCTGGATCGATGATTTCGGGCAGGAAGTGATCCTCAAGAATATGCAAGCCATCTTGGGCATGCAGGCACTCCATGGCCACCCCGGGCCCGATGATCTCAGACAGGCCGTAGATGTCCACCGCTTTGAATCCGAGCTTGCGTTCCACCTCCTCGCGCATGTTCTCGCTCCAAGGCTCGGCGCCGTGGACGCCGACCCGCAGCTTGAGTTCTTCGGTGCTGATGCCAGCGTCGGCCATGGCGTCGGCCAGGTTGAGGGCGTAGGAAGGCGTGGAGAGGAGCACGGTGGAGCCGAAGTCGCGCATGATGGTGACCTGGCGTTTGGAGTTGCCTCCTGACACCGGGACCACGGCGGCCCCAAGCGCCTCGATGCCGTAATGGGCGCCGAGTCCGCCGGTGAACAGGCCATAGCCGTAGGCATTGTGGACCATGTCGTCCTTGGTCACCCCGGCCATGGCCAGGCAGCGGGCCATCACCGAGGACCAGAGGTTGATATCCGCCCGGGTGTAACCGACCACCGTGGGCTTGCCGGTGGTGCCCGAGGAGGCATGCACCCTGATGACATCGTTCATGGGGGTGGCGAACAACCCGAAGGGATAGTTGTCGCGCAGGTCGTCCTTGCTGGTGTACGGCAGATGGCGCAGATCGGCAAGCGACCGGATATCCTCGGGTTTGACTCCGACCGCGTCCATCTTGGCCCGGTAGGGCGCGACCTTCTCGTACACGCGATGGACCAGGATCTGCAACCGCTTGAGCTGAATCGATTCCAGGCCGGAGCGGGGCAGCGTTTCGATTTCCTCAACCCACATCATCTTTTCACCTTGTTGTTCATATCGCCGGTTCAGACGCGAACCGCAGCCCGGCCGGCGGAGAATGCCTTCTTGTTGACTTCGGCGAATTGGGGCTTGACGGCACGGTCAATCACCTTGAGGAAGATCGCTGGGGCGGCCGCGAGGAAATTGGACATGGCCCCGACCATGGCCACGTTGACGGTACGCAGCTCGCCCACCGACTCGGCCACGGCAAAGGCGTCAATGGGTACCACCTTGATGTGGTGGGACTTGAGCTCGTCGAGGATGTTTTCGGGATATGCCGCCTTGCCGAGCGCCACCGCCGGCGGCAGAATCTTCCGGGTGTTGACCACCACGGTGCTGCTGCGATGCAGGTACGGCAGATAGCGCACCGCCTCCAGGATCTCGAAGGCCACCAGGATATCGGCGGCGCCCGGTTCGATCAGGGGCGAGTACACCCTCTTGCCGTAGCGGAGATGAGCCTCGACCGAGCCGCCCCGCTGCGCCATGCCGTGCACTTCGCTCTTCTTGACGTCAAAGCCCGCCGCCAACTGCGCATGGGCGGTCAATTCGCTGGCCAGCAGAATGCCTTGGCCGCCCACGCCCGAAAAAAGGATATTGCCGCTCTGTTTCATCACTTGGCCTCCTTTTTCGTGATTGCCTCGAACTTGCACACGCAGGCGCATTGGCCGCAGCCGTTGCACTGCACTTCGGCGATCCGGGCGAATCCCTTTTGTTTTTCCCGATACCCCCGGGCTACCGCCTCCTCGGGAGCAAGCGGCGTCCAACTGATGGCCGGGCACCCCATCTGCACGCAGAGCGAGCAGCCGGTACAGTTGTCGAGATTGGTGAAATAGACCGGTTTCTGGCGTTTGACCTCCTCGGGCAGGAGCACACAGGGGGCCCGACTGATGATCACCGAGGGTTCAGGGGCCTCGATCTCCTCCTTGAGCACCTTGCGGGTAGCCTCGACATCGTGCGGATTGACCACACTCACCCGCCTGATGCCGAGCGCCCGGCACAATTCCTCGATATTCAGGGCCAGCGCCGGTTCGCCGAGGATGGACTTGCCCGAGGCCGGATTCTCCTGGTGCCCGGTCATGGCGGTGGTGCGGTTGTCGAGAATGATCACCGAGGCGTAGGTGCCGTTGTAGGCCATGTTCAGCAGGCCGGTGATGCCGGAATGCATGAAGGTGGAATCGCCGAGCACGGCCACGACCTTGCCTTCGCCCTGTTTGCCCAGCGCCTTGGCCATGCCGTGGGCCACGCCGATCGAGGCCCCCATGCAGACACAGGAGTCCATGGCCGACAGCGGCGGCAGGAAGCCCAAGGTGTAGCAGCCGATGTCACCGGAAACGAACACATCCTTCATCCGCGACAGCCCGTAAAACAAGCCGCGATGCGGGCATCCGGCGCACATGTTCGGCGGCCGCATCGGCAGATCCAGCGGGGCGAAGATCTCGCCGATGGTTTCCGGGACAATCGCCTTGCGGACGATGAACGAATTGAGTTCACCCTGGTTGGGAATGAGATCCTTGCCCCGGCAGGGGATGCCCATGGCCTTGAGGTGGGTCTCGATAAAGGGATCGAGTTCCTCGACCACGATCAATTCGCCCACGGTGGCCGCGAAGGCGCGGATCATCTTTTCCGGCAGGGGCCAGACCATGCCGAGCTTGAGCACCGGCGCGTCGGGAAAGATCTCCTTGACATAGTTGTACGGGACGCCGGAGGTGATGAACCCCCGCGTGCCGGTCCCCGGTTCGATCCGGTTTTCCGGCAGGGTCTCGACCAGGTCGCGGAGAGCCTGCATCCGTTTTTCCACCGCCACCCGCCGTACCCGGGCGTTGCCGGGCAGCATGACCAACTTGGCCGGCGACTTCTCGATCGAAGGCTCCGGCGTCCCGCGGCGGGCTCCTTTCTCCACCACGCCCTTGACGTGGGCGATGCGGGTGGTAATCCGTATGATCACCGGGGCATCCAACTGCTCGCTCAATTCGTATGCCCGGCCGATCATCTGTTTGGCCTCGGCCGGATCGGATGGTTCGAGCATGGGCAGTTTGGCGGCGAAGGCGTAGTTGCGGTTATCCTGCTCGTTCTGGGAGCTGTGCATCTGGGGATCGTCGGCATTGAGAATCACCAGGCCGCCGCGCACGCCGGTGTAGGCAGCGGTAAACAGAGGGTCCGCCGCCACGTTGAGGCCGACATGCTTCATGGTCGCCAAGGCCCGGGCGCCGGCAAAAGAGGCGCCAATGGCCACTTCCAGCCCCACCTTCTCGTTGGGCGCCCACTCGGCGTGTACCCCTTCGTAGCGGGAAAGATTCTCCATGATTTCGGTCGAGGGCGTGCCCGGATAACCCGATGCCACCCGGACACCTGCCTCCCAGGCGCCGAGGGCAATCGCCTCGTTACCGGAGAGCCACAATGTTGTTTCGTTATCAAACGCCACGTCCTTCCTCCTTGGTAATCTTCATGGAACTCTGTCGCAATTCGTCCACTATCGCATATCATTCCAACAGGTTACAGCAGCATCACCTCGTTGTGCCTTCCCCGCGTTCTTCCGATAAGTGGACACCAATACCTTGAATGACAACGGTTAGGCAAGCCCTTTTTCCTGTCCCTGCCACCGGCCGCATCACCTGGCCGCTCACTGCCCGCCGGCGCCGGCAGCCGGTTTTTTGGCCTTGGCGATCGTCGCGGCCCACTCCACCCGCTCTTTGGTGACCTGGGAGGTCACTGCCACCAGTTCCGTGGACTGCATCAACTGCACCAGCTCGCGGTTGAACCGCTCCAGGCTGATATGCTTGGAAGAGGCCAGGATGGCTCCCAGCCAGTCGACGGTCTCACCGACCTGGCGAGCCATGCGGGCGGGAAAGACAATGAAATTGCTGAAATTGGCGGCCTGCAACCGAGTGCTCAGCTCTTGTCCTACCTGGGCGGCCACCGGCGCTGCCAGGACATTGGGAGATCTCTTGACGGCGAGCATCGTCTTGAGGGCCTGTTTGCTGGTGGACAGATAGAGCATGTCCGCGGTGAGCACCGCCGCCGGCTGGGCCTCACCAGGCATAATCGGCCAGGAGTAGACGGTGAGCCCTTCCACCTGCTCTTGCTTCTCGGTGCTTATCCCTTGATCGGCAACAAGACGCCGTACCCCGTTCAGTGCCTTCTCGGCGATCGCGCGATCCCGGATCTCGACGAAAAGGATCATCTTCGGCCAAGGGAACAGGGGCGTGTGGACGATGTCGTCGAGCACGGCGCCGTACCGAGGCCCAAAGGCCCGAACCAATTCTTGCAAGGAAACTCCCAGGTTCTGCTGGACCCCGCGATCGACCTCCTGGTACTCTTGTTCATTGGCCGCCATGGCCGTGAGAATCTGTTCCGTCTGGAGCGATGCGGCCCAATTGTAGGCCAGAACCTGCTCCTGCAACAGGTGCAGGGTTTGATTGCCCTTGGCCGCCGCATCGAGCAGATTTTTCATCGCCGAATGCAACCGGTCATAGGTCAGGCCGGCCCGTCCCCGGCTTTCCATGCCTTGGCTGGTTTCGTAGTCGATCGAGTACATGGTGCCGACTCCAGCCAGCATCTCCCCGGCTTCCTTGATTTCAGGAGCGGGGGCGAGCTGAAGCAGCTCAGCCACGGCAGGAGTATTGAAATACGTCCGGAAATAGGTCGTCTCCTCGGGAAAGGTTTGCCAGAAAGCCGCCGCTTCTTTGAAGGCGGGCGCCTTGTCCAGAGCCGTTTCGCCCTTGCCGGCGGCGAGGCACGCCTTGATGGCGGCTGGCGAGAGGGCCAGAAACACGGTCTGTCCTTGCGTATAGCCGTAGAACACCTGCCCCTGCCCCGTGCCGATCTTGACCAGATCCAACCCATCCACCGTCTCCCGGCTGATTTGGGCATTCGTCATCAGTCGGCTCAGCATGTCCAAGGCGCCAGCCACCGAGGTCCGGGCGATTACCACCGGGCAGTCGCGTAACGCCTCCGCCGGCTTGTCGGCCAGAATCTTGCGATCCGGCGGCAACAGGGCCAGGGTGGCGTCGTCGCCGAACACGGCGCGGATGGCGGGATCGTGCGCCATCTTCGCCACCGCGTCATACACGCGGTCGTACTCGGCGATACCCTGGGATTGGCCGCCCATTTCCTGGACAATGGCATGAATGGTATCTTTGGTGAACACTTTGCCCAACGGTGAGGCGGCAAAGTTATCGATGAGCGTGTTGCCATGGGACAGATTGACGGTGCCCACCACATCCGGCGGCAGAAAACGCGCATAGGCGTTGCCTTCCGTCTTGCCAAGCCGCAGGATGGTGAAACCGATGGCGACAACAACCGCCAGACCAAGGACAATGCCCACAATCTTCTTCATACGCTCTCTCCGTTCATAGGATAAAATTTGAGGATGCGGCCGTTTTCACCCGGTGTCCCGGAAACGGTCACTCCTCCGTCGCCGCCACTTCCCGCTCGACGGCCTCAATGGCCTGCTGGGCCTCTTCCCAGCGCTGATAGGCCCGCTCCAGATGGCGTTCCACCTGGTTGTACTCCTTGCTGACCGCGCTCCACTGCTCCTGTTCGCCGTAGAGTTCAGGATCTGCCATCCGGATTTCGAGTTCGGCTTTGCGTTCCTCCAGCCGCCCGATCTCTTGTTCGGCCTCGTCACTTTTCTTTTTCAGAGGCCCGAGCTTTTGGTTGAGCTGCTGCCGCTCATGGGCCCGCTGCCGGCGCAGGGTCTTTTTGTCGATCACCGGGCCCGGATCGGTTGTCCCGGCTTTGGCGCATACCGCCTCCGTCCGGGACGGCTGCTCCGCCGCGACCCCGGCCTGGGCCTCCATCTTCCGCCGCCATTCGAGGTAATCATCAATGTTGCCCTCGTGGAGAGTGGCGCGGCCGTTTCGGATCTCCAGCACCTTGTTGATGAAGGAATTGACGAAAAAACGGTTGTGGGAAACAACGATGATCGTGCCCTCGTACTGGGCCATGGCCTCCTGGAGGATCTCCTGGGAATGCATGTCCAGGTGATTGGTGGGCTCGTCAAGCAGCATCAGGTTGGCTGGACGCACCAGAATCTTGGCCAGGGCCACCCGTGATTTCTCGCCGCCGGAGAGCACCCGCACCTGCTTTTCCACCTCGTTGCCGGTGAACAGGAAGGCGCCCAGGAGCGAGCGGACCTGAGTGATAGTCATGTCCACGGCGGTATGATAGACTGTATCGAGGATGGTCAGTTCGCCGGCCAGTTCCTGGGCCTGATGTTGGCCGAAATAGGAGAAAATGACGTTGTGGCCGAGCTTGATCGCGCCCTCGGCCTGCAGTTGACCGGCCAGGATCTTGAGCAAGGTGGTCTTGCCGGCGCCGTTAACGCCCACCACCGCCAGCTTGTCGCCGCGCTGCAAAGAAAAGCCGACGCCATCGAAGACCGGCTTGCCGTGGTAGCTCTTGCGCACGTTTTCCAGATGGAGCACATCCCGGCCCGAAGGCACGGCTGGCGGGAAGGTGAAACGGATGGTGCGGTCGGTCTCGGACAGTTCGATCCGTTCCAGCTTTTCCAACTGCTTGACCCGGCTCTGCACCTGCCGGGCCTTGGTCGATTTGGCCCTGAACCGGGTGATGAACCGTTCGGACTGGCGGATCATGGCCTGCTGGTTGTCGTAGGCGGCCCGCTCCAGCTCCATCCGCTGCGCCTTTTCCACCAGATAGTGGGAATAGTTGCCGCGGAAAACGCTCAGCGCCCCCAGGCTCAGCTCCCAGGTGATCGAGGTCATCCGGTCGAGAAAGGCCCGGTCGTGCGAGATGATGATCATCGCCCCCTGATAGCCGAGAAGAAAGTCCTCCAGCCAAGTGAGCGAGTCGAGGTCGAGGTGGTTGGTCGGCTCGTCCAGCAGCAGGAGCGAGGGCCGTTTGAGCAGCAGCTTGGCCAGCAAGAGCCGCATGATCCAGCCGCCCGAAAAACTGTTCACTTCCCGGTCGAGGTCGGCGGCGGAAAACCCGAGCCCGAACAGTACCCGCTCGATCTGGGGCCGGATGCGGAAGACATCGCTCCCCTCCAGCAAATGCTGCAGTTCGCCCTGCCGGGCCAGCAAGCCGTCGATGGCGGGATCGCCGGCATCGATCAAAGCCAGTTCCTCGCTTAACCGCTCCAGTTCCTCCTGCTGGGCCAGGATATCGTCAAAGGCTGATTCCGCCTCGACCAAGAGGCTGCGGCTGCCAAGGTCGGCACTGACCTCCTGGGGCAGATAGGCCACGGTGAACCAGGATGCCCGGTTGACAGTGCCGGGATCGACATCCTGCTCGCCGCTCATGACCTTCAGCAGGGTCGATTTGCCCGCTCCGTTGACCCCCGCCAGCCCTACCCGGTCGCCGGACTGGATCTGGACCGAGACATCGCGGAACAGGTGTCTGCTGCCATACTGCAGGTTCAGGCCGTTGACGTTGAGCATGGGCGATTACGGACGGAATGATTTGTGGCGGTTGGCACCGTAGAGTCGGCAAAGGCAATGCCGGTCCGCCGAAGGCCGACCGGTGGGCATGGCGCCGACCTGCCATCCGGGCTCCGCCGGTCCGGCACCTCCGCCAGCAGCCGCAACGTCTGCCGCGGCTGGGCAGGGTCGGTCCACAGGACAAGGCGCGCAAGCAGTCCCAACTGCCGCAGCCGGCGCAGGTTGGCGGACCTCGGCCCGCGAAAGATCGACTGGTCCTGGGCGGCAATCACCAGGGCGGCCGTATCTGAGGCCGGAATCCCGGCCAGCAGGCTGCGGGTTTGGTTGAACATCAACCGGGCCATGACCAGCTCGCCAAAGGCCGGATGATGGGGACCGGCCACCAAGGCGCGCGTCAGCTCCGTCGAAGGTTGCAGACCCATCCGTACCACCTCTATTCCCTCGCAGTCAAACCGTTTTTTCAGATACGCCGTCCAGGCCACGGCCCGGATGAGGCTGAGCGGACGATATCTTCCCAGGCGGTGCAGCCGTTCCAGGCCGCTGCCGCGCAGGACCAGGGTCGGATAGATGCGGACAAAATCCGGCCGCAGGCAGATCACCGCATCTGCCGTGCGCCGGAGCGAACGGAAATCTTCGCCGGGCAGGCCCGGCATGAGTTGCAGCCCCAGGCGCATGCCCCGCTCCCTGATCAGGGCAGAGGCGGCGGCGATGGCGGCGGCGTCATGGCCGCGGCCGGACCGGCGAAGGACCTCGTCGTCGCAGGATTGGGCTCCCAGTTCAACAACCGAGACCTGGTGGCGGGCCAACAGGTCAAGCCGCTCATCATCAATGGCGTCGGGCCGGGTGGAAAGCCGGATGGACTGCACCAGGCCCTGCTGCCGAAAAGGGCGCACCGCAACCAGCAATTCGGCCTGACGGGCCGCAGGCAGACAGGTAAAGCTGCCGCCGTAAAAGGCCACCTCGGCCTGGGCGCGCCGCGGAAGCCGCGTCCGCGCCAGCCAGGCCTGAATCGTGGCCCCGACCTCCGCCCCAGGGCAAGGGGGCCCGGCCTGGCCGCTGATGCGGTGCTGGTTGCAGAACAGACAGCGGTGCGGGCAACCCTCGTGGGGAATGAAAACAGGAATCACCAGCGCCATGGACCCACCCTTGCGGCCATCCTGTCCTTCCGCGCCGGATGATTCATTCAGCCTGCCGCTGCAAGACAATCAGAGCTTCGCGGGCGGCCTGCTGCTCCGCCTCCTTCTTGGTAGAAGCCTTGCCGTTGCCCAGCTCCTCATCCTTAAACCGCACCATGATCGAGAAGAACCGGGCATGGGCCGGCCCTTCCTCGCTCGTCAGCACATATTCGGGTCCCTCGTTGAACCGCTCCTGCAACAGCTCCTGGAGGGCGCTCTTGGCATCGACGCTGACCAACTGTTCCTGGTGCCGGTCAATGTGCGGTTCGAAAAAACGGCAGACAAAGGCCAGGGCCGCATCGTAGCCGCCGTCAAGGAAGATCGCCCCCGCCAGTGCCTCGTAGGCGCAGGACAGGATCGATGGTTTGCCGTTGCCATGGGCAGCGCTTTCGCCTCTGCCCAGCAACAGGTGATTGCCCAGGCCGATCTCCCGGGCCCGCTCGGCCAGCCCGCCCTCGTTGACCAGGGCCGAGCGGATGCGGGTCAGCTTGCCCTCCCGCATCTCGGGGAAACGGGTGAAGAGGACAAAACCAACGGTCAGGTCGAGGACCGCGTCGCCGAGGAATTCCTGGGTTTCGTTGTGGCGGCCGTCGTCGAGCCGTTCAAAGGCAAAGGAACTGTGGATGAGAGAGCGTTGCAGCAACCGCAGGTCACGAAACTGATATCCGATCCGCTCCTGCAGCTCCTGCAACCCTTCCTCGTTGTCCTGGATCAGGGCCGTGAGCGTGGTTGCCATGGATTTTGATTTCTCCTTGTCAAAAAAAAAATCTGTGGTATATGTGCCGCACATTGTGGCGACGTAGCCAAGAGGTAAGGCAGTGGTCTGCAAAACCATTATTCAGCGGTTCAAATCCGCTCGTCGCCTCCAAAAAATGTAAGCGGTCACCGGTTCCCGGCGACCGCTTTTTTTATCTCCCCGGCTACACGGTATTGGTATGTAGCCGATGGCGCCCTTGCGGTCAAGGAGACAAAAAAAAGGCAGGGTCAATGACCCTGCCTTTTTTGGTGGTGCAGAACGCTGTCTAATCAGTTCTTCCGCCTGGACAAACCAGCCAAACCGAGCAAACCGGTGCCAAACAGCAGCATGGTGGCGGGTTCGGGGACTGTCGAGGGAGGAGGATCACCTACACCTCCTACATATATCTCCATGGTGCTCAAGCCGCCAGCCTGGCCACCGCCGTTCGGAAAACCAATCTGCCAAGAATTCAGGGTATAACTGCCTCCCCCGGCAGCCAATGCCACGTCGTCGAAGAAATACGCGACATAGCCGTTGCCAGCCTTGAGGAGCACCACAAAGTCAGCCGTTACCGGCGTTACATTGCCGCTCCAGGTCAGATCCCATGTCCCGGAAGTGGTGCCGTTGCCATTCACCGTTACACTGAACAGTATGCCGGAAACCTGATCTTTGACGTTGGTAAAGCCGGCTTGTCCAAGATCCGTGAATGCCTCCCCGCCGAATGCCGCGCTAATATTAGCGGGATCGATCAGACTGCCCTTGTTGCCGTTCGTCTTAACCTGATCGCTCATTTGATCTGCACTCTGCCCATCCAAGGTCACATCATCCAGAGACGGGGCAGGGACCGGAGCAGCGTATGCTTGCGTCGCGAGAAAAAATCCCACCAGTCCAATAACGAATTTCAGTTTCATAGCTCTCCCTCCAAGAGTACCTGTTTTCTATTTGTAAGCACTACACCTTGTTTATATCTATCTCCACTAAAAGCAAAACACGAGCCATCCTGAGCGAAAAAAACGCCATTACCCCAACATCCGTCAAATATTTTTTAATAAACCGTAATAATACTTGCCAGGAACCCTGCCTGCGCCTCGATTTTCCACCACCTGGCCGCCGCCTTTTTTCCTGCCCTGGCCCTGCTCTTTTTCTGTTTCTGTTCTACCCATCTTCGCCCTTGCCGCAATTTTTCTTCACATTTCCGAAAAAAATGTTCGATTTTCAGGAAAAATGAAAATAAAATTATACAAATCAATACATTAAAAAGAAAAGGCAGGGCTATTTGCCCTGCCTTTTCTCTCCTGTTTGCGAGAATTGATGCTAATCAGTTCTTCCGCCTGGACAGACCAGCCAAACCGAGCAAGCCGGTGCCGAACAGCAGCATGGTGGCGGGCTCGGGGACTGGACTCGGGTTACCACCAGTCGGCTCAACACCTCTCACATTGCCAACGTACAAGTCCATGGCATTGAACGAACTGGCACCGCTACCGTTCGGAATGGCGATCAGAAAGGTATTGTCGGGATAGCCGTCAGATGCCGCAGCCAGCGTCACGCTGTTGAAGTCATACTTCACGAGATTGCCTTGTTCGCTTAAAACCAACGCGAAGTCAGCCAGCAAGTCCTCGGTATTGCCGCTCCAGGTGAGCGCCCATGTCCCGGTAGACAGACCGCCCTTTGGCGAGACAACGGAGGTAAGGGTAAAGGTATACGTCATCCCGTCGATCGTGGCCGTGCCAACTTGGCCTACTGCATTTACCTCACCTATATACGCCATCTCCGTCCCCAGCATGTCGGTAAGCTCGTTCTTGTTGCCTGCCTGCTCAACGCTGTTCGCGACTTTCCCGTCCATCGTCACATCGCTCACATCCACACTCGCAGCATATGCCTGTGTAGCCATCAGCAATACCGCCAATCCAACAACCAATTTCAGCTTCATAGCTCTCTCTCCTAAAAAATATTTATTGTAGCCACTGCATCTTGTTTAAATATCTATCCTTTTTTATCTTGCGCAAAAGAGAAAGCAAAATGCGATCCATTTTGAGTAAAAAAACGCTACCACTCCAACATTCATAAATATTTTTTACTAAAACCGAAATAATACTGGCCAGGAACCCTGCCTGCGCCTCGATTCCCCGCCATCTGGCCTCCACCATTTCCTCTGCCCTTGCTCTGCTCTTTCTCTGTTTCTTTCCTATCCATTTTCGCCATTGCCGCAATTTTTCTTCACATTTCCGAAAAAAATGTTCGATTTTCAGGAAAAATGAAAATAAAATTATACAAATCAATACATTAAAAAAGGCAGGGCTATTTGCCCTGCCTTTTCTCGCCCGTCTTGCGAGGATTGATGCTGGTCAGCTTTTTCGCCGGATGAGACCGGACAAACCGAGCAGCCCGGTGCCAAAGAGCAGCATGGCGGCAGGCTCAGGAACTTCCGAAGAGGGGGGCAGATCCCGCACAGGAGGGAGAGCGGTCACATCCCCCACATACAGCTGCATGTCGCTCAAATTGGCAGGATTGCCGCCATTGTTCAGAAATCCGATCTGCCAGGTAGTCTCCGCGGTCATGCTTCCTCCTCCCGCGGCCAAGGTCACGTCATCGAAAAAATACGCCACGTAGCTGTTCCCCGCCTTGAGAAGCACCACAAAGTCAGCCGTTACCGGCGTATCATTGCCGCTCCAGGCCAGGGCCCATGTCCCGGAAATGCCAGTCCAACTCCCTGAGACGTCAAACAATATGCCGGAAAGTGGATCGTCGTTTGAAAAAGAGGCGGTGCCTTTGCCGGCCTGTCCGAGCAGGGTGAAGGCATCGCCGCCGAATGCCGCGCTGAAATCACTCGGGTCGACCAGACCACCCTTCGTACCGTTTGTACTGATCTGACCGCTCACCGCGGTGGCATCGCTCCCATTCAACGTCACATCTGCCGTGGAAAAGGCATGCGCCTGCGTGGCCATCAACAACACCGTCAACCCAACAACCATTCTCAAATTCATGACCTGCCCTCCCCAATATGTCCGTTGACTGCTCTGCCCTGTTTACACCTGTCTTCCGTTGCCTACATCTTTTCACCCCTTTAAGCAAAATACGAGCCAAAAACAGAAAAATACGAGCAGGCTACATCTTTTTAGGATTATTATTATAACATATTGATATAAAAATATTTTTATACATGACTCAACACTGGCACAACGGCATCAACACCGAAACCAGGCCGCTCCTGCTCTATTTCCTGCCTGTGTGGCTCTCTTCATGTGACAATTTTTCTACATAACGGAAGAGTATGATTATTTTTCCGAATACATGAACAATAAATAAAAATATATAAATATATCAATATTAAAGAACGATATTGCTTCCCGTGTCATCCCGAGACAATACGGGCGCCAAGCTCTTCCTCTTGCTTGGGGCGACCGGAGAAAAGCATAAATTGTACACCATGGATTGATGCGAGAGATGGGCTACGCCCCTCGGCCGATGTGCGGGCGATAAGCCAAACGCGGGAGGAATCCCCTTGCTCAATCAAGCGCGCTGTGATTTGCACGGCGAAATGTGGCAGCAGAGATGCGCCTATAAGGGCGAAGTCCGGCAAGGGGGGAACTTGGGTGGAGCGAAGGGAGCGGCTGGTCAAGATATATTGCGAGCGGAGCGAACAAGCGACAGGCGCCAAAAGAAAGGCGGCCCGGCCGCTGAGACGATCCCGGTCGTCCGGCTCAGCGGCAGCGATGCCGACATCTTGCAACACCATGATTCTTTGTCATTTTGACCAAAGGGAGCAATCTTATCATGGCGGATGCCGACCTGATCGGCGCGGCAGAAATATTTCCGGATTTTCGGCATCACAATTCGCACAAGCCAGGGGTGGTTCCGATACGCCAAAGCGCGTAGGTCTGCTCCACCCGATGTGCCGCTCCCATGCGGCCAAGCACGCTGGCATAGAGGGAAAAGTCCGCCACCGGGAACGGAGCACTGGCAAACATCGCGTTGATCGCAAGGTATTTGCCGACCTTGGTGGCGGGTGTGCGCTGCAGGCGGGCCAAGGTAATGTGCGGCGCATATTTCCGATTTTCCAGCTCGATGCCCATTTGGGCCAGCCGGGTGACAATTTTGCGCTGCAAGGCCATCAACGGCTCACATCGCTCGACCCCTGCCCAGATGATGCGGGGCTGGCCGCCCCTGGGAGGGAAAAAACCCACGCCCCGCAGGCGCAGCGTAAATGGCGCGGCCTTGATCCCGGCCAGAGCCTCGCGGATGTCGAGGAACGTGGAACCATCGACTTCGCCGATGAAGCACAGGGTCAGGTGCAACTGGTCAGGGGATACCCACCGGGCATCGGGCAGGCCGCAGCAGAGCAAGGCGAGTTGTTCCCGTGTCGGCCCTGGCGGATCGATGGCGATAAAAAGCCGTTTGTTCATGCAGACGGATCACTCGCGCCAATCCATGCCGATGTCGCAGGCGCGGGCGCTATGGGTAAGCGCGCCCACCGAGATAATGTCCACCCCGGTTTCGGCAATGGCGCGCACGGTTTCCAGATTGACCCTGCCCGAGGCCTCGATGATCGCCCGGCCGTTGATCAGTTCCACCGCTTGCCGCATGGTGGCGAGATCCATGTTGTCGAGCATGATCACCCCCACCTTGCAGGCCAGACATTCCTCCACCTGCGCGAGCGTGTCGGTCTCGACCTCGATATTGATGGTGTGCGGCGCCTTGGCCCGCACCCGGCGCACCGCCTCGGTGACGGAGCCGCAGGCGGCAATGTGATTGTCCTTGATCAGCACGCCGTCGCTCAGACTGTACCGGTGGTTATGGCCGCCGCCGGCCCGCACCGCGTATTTTTCCAAAAGCCGCAGGCCAGGAGTGGTTTTGCGGGTATCGGCGATTTTCGCCCTGGTGTGCCGAATCTCGGCCACAAAGGCCGCGGTCATGGTGGCGATGCCGCAGAGCCGCTGCACCAGGTTGAGCGCCACCCGTTCGCCCCGCAGCAGGGTGCGGGTAGCGCCGCTGATCTGCAGCAGCGTCTTGCCCTGGCCCGCCCGGCTGCCGTCAGGTACGGCTCCGGTACAGACCACGGCCGGATCGAGCAGGCGGAAAACCCGCGCAGCCACGCTTTCCATGCCCGCCACGGTCATGGGCTGGCGAGCGACAAAACTGCCTTGCGCCCGATCCGCCGGCGAAAAAATCGCCTCGGTGGTGATGTCGCCGTGCTCCAAATCCTCAACAAGAAAATGGCGCAACAGGGTATCGAGAAGAAAGGTATCCATATCAGCTCAATTTGCGTAAACGTTCGGTAGATTCCATGGTCTTGGCCAGCCGGGCGCGGATCTCGGCCTCCTTGTCCCGCTCCTTGGCCACCACCGCCGCAGGCGCGTTGCGCATGAACTGCTCGTTGCCGAGCTTGCCGGCCACCCGTTCCAATTCCTTTTCCAGCCGGGCCTGTTCCTTGGCCAGTTTGTCCAGTTCACCGGCCACGTCGATCAGCCCCTTGAGCGGCACCACCAGTTCCACATCCTGCACCAGCCCGTGGCCGGCGTCGTCCGGCACCGCGCCGCTCTCCACGATGACCAGCGAACCGGACCGAGCCATGGCCTGAATACCGGGGGCGAATTTGACCAATATCCGCCTCTTGGCCGGATCAGGACAGATGAGCGTCGCCTCGATCTTGACGCTGGGATGCACTTCAGCCTCGGTGCGGATGGTGCGCAGGCCGGAGATGACGTCCATGAGCAGGTTCATCGTGCCCTCCGCCTCGCCATCCTCCCAGGCCGGGTTCATCTCGGGAAAGGACTCGACCATGATCAAGCCGCGCGTGCCGGGCAACTGGCTCCAGATCTCCTCGGTGACGAACGGCGTAATGGGGTGCATCAGCTTGAGGATCTGTTCCAGGACGACCAGCAACACCGCTCTGGCCTGATCGCGGACCGCTGCGTCCTCGCTGGACAGGTCAGCCTTGATCCATTCCAGGTACCAGTCGCAGAACTCGTGCCAGATGAAGTGGTAGTTGGCCTGCGCCACCTCGTTGAAGTTGTACTCGTCCAGCGCCGCCCGCACCGCGCCGATGGCAGCGTTGATCCGGCTCAAGATCCAGCGGTGCGCGCACGCCAGTTGTTTGGGATCGGCTGCCAGGGCAGTGATCGCCGGATCAGCCGCAGCAAGATGCATCTGGGCGAACCGGGCCGCGTTCCACAGTTTGTTGATGAAGCGGCGATACCCGTCGATGCGCTCCTCGTCCATGCGGATCTCGCGGCCTTGGGCGGCAAAGGCGGTGAGGGTGAAGCGGAAGGCGTCGGTGCCGTACTGCCCGATCATCACCAACGGGTCGATGACGTTGCCGGTGGACTTGGACATCTTCTTGCCGTGCTTGTCGCGCACCAGGGCATGGAGATACACCTCGTGGAAGGGGACCTCGCCCATGAAGTGCAGCCCCATCATCATCATCCGCGCCACCCAGAAAAAGAGGATGTCGAAACTGGTGACCAGCACCGAGGTGGGGTAGAAGGTGGCCAATTCCCTGCTCTGCTCCGGCCAGCCCAGGGTGGAGAAAGGCCACAGGGCCGAACTGAACCAGGTGTCCAGCACGTCGCTTTCCTGCTGCAGGTTGGTGGAGCCGCAAAAAGGGCAGATATCCGGGCTGTTGACCGCAACGGTCAGCTGGCCGCAGCCCTCGCAGGTCCAGGCCGGGATACGGTGGCCCCACCAGATCTGCCGGGAGATGCACCAGTCGCGGATGTTTTCCATCCAACTGTAGAAGGTGCGGTACCAGGTGTTGGGATAGAGCCTGATCCGCCCTTCCCGGACAGCGGCCGCCGCCTTGTCGGCCAAGGGCCGGACGCTGACGAACCATTGCTTGGAGGTGGTGGGCTCCACCACTGTGCCGCAGCGGTAACACTTGCCCACCGCGTGCTGGTATTCTTCGATTTTTTCCAGAAAACCCTGCGCTTCCAGGTCGGCCACGATCCGCCCACGGCAGACGAACCGGTCCAGGCCCGCATACCGGCCGGCTTCCTCGTTCATCACGCCGCGATCATCCATCACCTTGATCCGGGGCAGGTCGTGACGCAGACCGATCTCGTAATCGTCGCGGTCGTGCGCCGGGGTGACCTTAAGCGCGCCGGTGCCGAATTCCCGCTGCACATGATGATCGAAGACCACCGGAATGGTGCGGCCGGTGAGCGGCAGGCTGATGCCGACGGCGGCCAGGTGCTGGTAGCGCTCGTCCTCGGGATGCACCGCCACCGCCGTGTCGCCGAGCATGGTTTCAGGGCGGGTGGTGGCCACCACCACATGGCCGGAACCGTCGGCGTAGGGGTAGCGGATGTGGTAGAGTTTGCCGTCGACCGGGTCATGCTCGACTTCGTCGTCGGCCAGGGCTGTGTAGCAGCGTGGGCACCAGTTGACGATGTAGTCGCCCTTGTAGATCAACCCTTCCTGATACAGGCGGACAAACACCTCGCGCACCGCCCGCGACAGTCCCTCATCCATGGTAAACCGTTCGCGGTCCCAGTCGCAGGAGGCGCCCATGCGCTTGAGCTGGTTGATGATGGTGCCGCCCTTCTCCTCCCTCCAGGCCCAAACCCGCTCGATAAACTTCTCCCGGCCGAGGGCGTGGCGGCTCAACTGTTCGCTGGCCAGTTGGCGCTCGACCACATTCTGGGTGGCGATCCCGGCGTGATCGGTACCCGGCACCCACAGGGTATTGTCGCCGCGCATCCGATGATAGCGGACCAGAATATCCTGGAGGGTATTGTTGAGGGCGTGGCCGATATGCAGCACACCGGTGACGTTGGGCGGCGGGATGACGACGGCAAAGGCCGGCTTGCCCTCGTCCATGCGGGCGCTGAAGGTTTTCTCCGCAAGCCAGCGGGCATACCAGCGCCGTTCCACTTCGGTAAACTCGTAGGCCTTGGGCAGGTCGTTCTTCTTGGGATTGTCTGAATCTGTCGCTTGCATAGCTATCCGATGTGCCGCCTCCTTATGGGCGGCTGTATTGGCGAGGATGAAATGTTTCCCGGAATCCGGGCGGAAGGCATGCCGGCTATCCTGGCGGGCATCGCGGCCGATGGCGGCGCTTCCGCGCCGCTGAACAGCGGCGTCGGCCGAGCGGGCAGGGCTTGCCTCGCCGTTCATCTTCCGGAAATCACGGGCTCCAACAGCCTTATCGTGCATGAATCGCCCTACAGCACGCTCCAGGGTTTGGGTATGAAAATTTGCGTATACAGGGCCAGGGCGTAGCGGTCGGTCATGCCAGCAATGAAATCGCAGACCTGACGGTGGTCCTGTTGTTCATCTTCTTCCGTCTGTGCCGGACGGCGTGGACGGCAGCAGTTGCCTATGCCGTCTTCGGGCAGCTCGTGTTCCAGAAAATAACCGTACAGGTCGCGGATGATCCGCTGCGCCTTCTCGAACTCGTTATGCACCCGATAGTTACGGTAGACGTTGTCGTAGAGGAAGGAGCGCAATTCGTTGATGGTGTCGTTCATCCGCGCGCTCAGATAAAGCCGGCCGTCGCCGCGCGCCAGGGTGGTGGCGACCAGGTCGCCGACCATGGCGTTGATCCGCTGCCAGGAACGGTCGCCCAGCACTGTCCGTAGGTGCGCGGGCAAGTCGTTGTTGGCGAGCATGCCGCCGCGCAGAGCATCATCCATATCGTGGTTGACGTAGGCCATGATGTCCGCCACCCGCACCAGTTGCCCCTCCAGGGTGGCAGACAGCTCAGTGGTGTCGTCCGGGAGGATCGCGCCGTACCCTTTGGAATGCTTGAGGATGCCGTCGCGGACCTCCCAGGTGAGATTGAGGCCCTGACCGTCGTTTTCCAGGCAATCGACAATGCGTAGGCTCTGTTGATAGTGCTTGAATCCCTTGGGATGCAACTGGTTGAGGCTGAATTCGCCGGCATGGCCGAAGGGGGTATGACCAAGGTCATGGCCCAGGGCGATGGCCTCGGTCAGGTATTCGTTGAGCCGCAGGCAGACCGCCATGGTGCGGGCGATCTGCGACACCTCCAGCACATGGGTCAGGCGGGTGCGGTAGTGGTCGCCGGCCGGGGCGAGGAACACTTGCGTTTTGTGCTTGAGCCGGCGGAAGGTCTTGGAATGAATGATCCGGTCCCGGTCGCGCTGAAAGGCGGTACGCAGATGGCAGGGGTCCTCCTCGGTCATCCGCCCCTGCGACCGGCTGCTCAGGCAGGCGTACGGCGACAGCATCACCTGTTCCCGCGCTTCCTGCTGTTCCCGGATGGTGTTGGTCATGACGTGCAACGTTCGCTACCGGTCTCAGGGCTGCCAGAGCAGAAAGGCCTTGATGAAGGGATCGAGCCGGCCGTCGAGGACCGCATCGACATTGCCGTCCTCGGTGTTGGTGCGGTGATCCTTGGCCAGACGATAGGGCTGGAGCACATAGGAACGGATCTGGCTGCCCCAGGCGATTTCCTTCTTGTCGCCCTGGATGCTTTCCTGGGTGCGCAACTGTTCCTCCTTCTCCCGCTCGAACAACCTGGCCATCAACATTTTCATGGCCATATCCTTGTTCCGGTGCTGGCTGCGCTCGTTCTGGCACTGCACCACGATCCCGCTGGGGAAGTGGGTGATGCGGATGGCCGAATCGGTCTTGTTGACGTGCTGGCCGCCGGAACCGCTGGCCCGGAAGGTGTCGATCCGGATATCCTTGTCGTTGATCTCGATGGCCACATCGTCGTCCAGCTCGGGCATGACCATCACCGAGGCGAAGGAGGTATGCCGCCTGCCACTGGCGTCAAACGGCGAGATGCGCACCAGCCGGTGGATGCCCACCTCGGAGCGGAGATACCCGTAGCCGTGCCTGCCCCTGACCAGGATGGTGACGCTCTTGGTGCCGGCCTCGTCGCCGGGCAGCAGATCGAGGATGTCGGCTTTGAAGCCCTTGCTCTCCGCCCAGCGCAGATACATGCGCAGCAGCATACCGACCCAATCCTGGGCCTCGGTGCCGCCGGCGCCGGCATGGATGGTAAGGATGGCGCTGTTGGCGTCGTGCTCGCCGGAAAACATGCATTCCAGCTCCACCAGATCGATACGGCGGCGCAGTTCGGCCAGGCCGGAGACGACATCCCGGTACGTCTCCTCGTCGTTCTCCTCGACCGCCATGTCGAGCAGCATGCCGGCGTCGTCAAGGTCGTTGTAGTTCTTTTCCCAGATGCCGATCAGATCTTGAAGCTGGCCCAAATGCCGCTGTACCCGTTTGGCTTCGTCCTGATTATCCCAGAAATTGGGGCTGACCGTCTGCCGCTCCAGCAGTGCGACTTGCTCACGCTTGCCATCCAAGTCAAAGATGCTCCTTGAGCACATGCATCCGGCCCTTCAGGCTCTCAAGCAGTTGTCGCGATTCCGCTGATTCGGTCACATCGACCATGATTCACCTCGCTGTGTGCAAACAAAAAAAGAAACGAGCCCGCCCTGGGGCGCCTCGTTACGGTTCGTTCAGAAAAACGTATACTAAACAGAATCGATGCAAGTCTCAAGAGAGAAAGGCCCGCCGATGCAGAAAAACCGGGGCTTCGGACAGTGCCCCGGTTCTCTTCAATCTGCACTCCGTCCTTGTGACTCACAGACGGCGCATGCGGCGGACAACCACCAGCAGAAATGCCAGTACGGCACAGATCATTCCGAACCAATGGCCGCCCCGGCCAAACACCGTGTCCAGTTCAAGCAGCGGCACCGGAGCGGTCTGGGCCGCCTCGACAAAGAGTTCGGTCTGGGCGGTGATCCGGCCCAGGGGATCGACAAAGCCGCTGATGCCGGTATTGGCGGCACGGACCAGGGTTCGTCGGTTTTCCACCGCCCGCAGCACGGTCATGGCCATGGATTGGTACGGGGCGCTCGACCGTCCGTACCAGGCATCGTTGGTGATGTTGACCAGGAGATTGGCACCCTGATCCACGCTCTCGCGGGCGATATCGGGAAAGATGGACTCGTAGCAAATCAACATCCCCAGCCGCATCGCGCCCAGGATCAGCGGCTTTTGCCGGGCCCCTTCCGAGAAATCGCCGATATCGGCCACCAGCGGCTGCAAGAAAGGCAACCAACGGCGCAGGGGCACGTATTCGCCGAAGGGCACCAGATGCCGCTTGGCGTACTCTCCGCCGACCTGGCCGCCGGGTCCCAGCAACAGGGCGCCGTTCCAGTACCGCTCCTGTTCGGCGCCGTCTTCCCGGGCAGCCACGGTGATCAACGGCGTCCCGGTGAGCAGCCAGACATTGTCGGCTGTGGTAAAGGCGGTCAGCCGGTTCGCCAGCGGGTCTCTTTGCGGATAAAACGGCAGGGCTGTTTCCGGCCAGATCACCAGGTGGGCGTCTTCTTCCCGCACCACCCGCTGCGAGAGCCGGAGATAGGTGTCGACCGTGGCCGCTTTGGTGGACTGCGACCATTTGACGGCCTGGTCAATGTTACCCTGGATCACGGCCACCCTGGCCTGCCGCGCTTGGGCCAGGGCCGCGTCCACCGCCTGATACCGCGCCAACGAATAGCCGCTGGTGGCCACCAGCATGGCCATGGCCGCCAGCAGTGGCCACCGCGCCTGGCGGGAAGGATAGGCTGGACGGCGGAGCCGGTCGAGACCAGCCGCCACCAGGCTGTTGGTCAGCACCAACGTGAAAGTGAGCAGATGATGGCCGCCAAGATCGGCCGCCTGAATCAGCATGGGCTGGCCAAACAAGCCATAGCCGAGGTCCATCCATGGGAATCCGGTAAACAGCACCGCCCGGAGGTACTCGCATCCGACCCATGCCACCGGCGCGGTCCATACCAACGCGGCCGCCGAATAATGCCGGTTGCCATGGCGACTGACAGCCAGTCCCATCACAAAGCAGCCCATCGCCGGAAAACAGGCCATGTAGGCGGCCAGCAGCACCAAGGCCGGCAGGGACAGGTTCAACGGCAGGCCCCCGTAGCGGCCGAGCACGATCAGTATCCAATAGAGCAGGGCCAGATGATACACCAGGCCAAATAACCATCCGGCCAGGAGGCTGCGGACGGGACGGGCATGGAGCACCGAAAAGAGCAAGGGGGTCAGCCCGACAAACAGCAGCGGCCACCAGCCGATCCGGCCGGGCATGGCGGCGGCGAGCAGGCCAGCGGACGCGAAAGCGGCCGGAGCCAGGGCAACGAGGCCGTCAGCTTTGCGGCTCGGTCTCATCGTTGCGAACGATGCGGACACTCTTGATCCGACGCGGGTCGGCCCCAAGCACCTTGAAGGATAAACCGCTTTCCTGGACCAGCGCACCGGACTGCGGTACCTTGCCCAAACGGTGGATAATGAATCCGCCCACGGATTCGTACGGCCCTTCCGGCAGATGGAGCCGAAAGTGCGCTTCCACCTCCTCAATGTCAATCTTGGCATCAACGATGACCGTACGCTCGTCCACCACCCGCAATTCGCTGACTTCCTCGTCGTGCTCGTCGCCGATCTCGCCGACGATTTCCTCGATCACATCCTCAAACGTCACCAAACCCCGCACTCCACCGAACTCGTCGACCACGATGGCCATGTGGATCTTCTTCGACTGGAATTCACGCAGCAGTTCGGTGATCGGCTTGGATTCGGGAATAAAGGTGACGGGATTGAGAAACTCCTTGAGATCGACCTGGGTAACGGAGCCGCGGGCGCAGATGCGCAGCAGATCCTTGGCGTGGAGAATGCCGACCACCTGGTCGAGGGTATCCTCATAGATGGGGATCCGGGTATATCCCTCCTCGTTGATCAGCCGGATGAGCTCTGGCACGGAAGTATGCAGCTCGGCACAGATCATTTCCGCCGAAGGAGTCATGATCTCGGAGGCGATGGTCTCCCGGAAATCGAAAATGGAATTGATCAGCCGTTCCTCGTGGACCGAGATCAGCCCCTGCTCTTCGCCCTCTTCCAGCAGTTCCTGAATCTCGTGCTCCAACTCCTCGGTGGTGTCCGGGCCGCCACGAAACCCAAGGGCTGATTTGACTTTTTCAAAAAACGACTTACTCGGAGGCTCCTCTCCAGAGGGCGCCGGGCCAAGCGACGGCGACTCCACATGTTCCATACAAAAAAAATCTCCCCATGCACAAAAAAGATCAAATGGTATGAAAGTAGGCTAACAGGGCAGGAAGTCAAGGATTATTTCGCCCGGTTTCCAGGGCATCCCCTGTGCCGCGACCGCTGACGCGGCGGCCGGCGCCACCGATACGGTTTTCTTGGCGCTTCCCTCTTGACGCTGGGGAACGGGTATGCTATTAGATGCGGTCGCAATTCCTGCCTTCGCAGCATTGCCCCTTCTTTAATCTCTCGACTTGGGCCGTTAGCTCAGCTGGTAGAGCAGTTGACTCTTAATCAATTGGTCTGGGGTTCGAATCCCTAACGGCCCACCAATAAAATCGGCATGTTATCCGCACAGAGGGTAACATGCCGATCTTGTTTTTTGCTACCCTATTGCTACCCTGGCGCGAAATGCGCCTTGTAGCCTCGCGCGAGGTTTGGAACCAATTAGCGCGAGGTTTGGAACCGCGTTTACAACCTGTTTACAATACAATCATGAACTTTGTTGATATGCTGCACACAGGAGAAAAATTGAACCGATTTAACAACATAATCACAACAGGTTAAGACAAATCAGAAAGTTGAAATTCCGGCAAGAAAAACAAAAAATCCGCAGCACAACTTATTGCTATTTCGTAGTTTTTCTTGTGGTAAAATTTGTGAATAAACAGTATTTTGTCTTGTATGAGTTTGAAAAGCCGATAAAATCTTTCATGAGGTGTATTAGGCGAAGAATTTGTTGCACGGGGCTGCCCAATTTGACTTAGAATACAAGATAGGGCAATATGAGATGGGCGTAGAGAGAGACGGAGTTGGTTCTCAGGTCATTTACCAGTAATGCTGCCTTGGTGGTGTGCGTCTACCGACGATAGAATCGCTTCTCTTGGGCCTTGAGATTGTCAGCGATGCCCCGGAGGCTTCTTCTGCCAGAAACCTGGCCGATCAATGAACCATGCCTTTTCAACTCAAATGCCAATAACCATGAGGAACCTATGAAACCGGTTGAGATTGCAAAAAATGTTTGGTGGTTGCTGAATCGTTCCGAATCACTGTTGGAACTCAATGTATACCTTCTTTCCTACCACAGCGCAAAACGTGGCTGGGATCACCTGATACTGGATCCGGGCCCGGAATCTCTGCTTGAGCCACTCAAAGCGGCGATACAACCTGTGGTCAACGGCGGCCTGGAAAAAATCACCGGTATTCTGATTAATCACCAGGACCCTGATGTATGTCCGAACGCTGCGGCTATTCAGCGCTTGAACCCCAAGGTTCAGGTCGTTGCCTCGGAAGACACATGGCGTCTGATCCGTTTTTTCGGACTCAGTGAAAAACGGTTCAGGGCTGTGCAGAGTTACAAGAGCGGTCGCGTGAAGATGGCAGGAGGGCAGCAACTGGAATTTGTTCCTTCCCCCTTCTGCCATTTTCGCGGTGCCATAATGTATTACGATGTAGCCAGCCGGATCCTTTTTTCAGGAGATCTTTTCGGCGGCCTGTCTTTTTCACAGGATCTCTACGCCACAGAGGAATCTTGGGAAGGCATCAAGGCTTTCCATCAGTTATACATGCCCTCCAAAGATGCCGTCCAGTTGGCTGTGTCCACAATACGGAACCTCTCACCCGCCCCCCTGATAATTGCGCCTCAGCATGGTTCCATTATCACCGGGGATCTGGTGCCGGAATTCTTATACAGAATGTATAACCTGGATGTCGGTCTGGATCTGCTCAAACACCGCGAATTATCAGATAACTATCTGGGACTGGCTAATCAGATACTCGCTGAATTGCAGCATGAAAATATGATTGTATCGGCTAAAGAGGTGCTTGATTCTTGGGATAGTGATGGTTCATTCAGTAAGATTTTTGATCTTGACGGCGAAAGAATTAAAAATTTTAAAACAGATCCGATCAATGCGTTGAAGACATTGATCAGATTGCTTCGAGATAAAGTAAGATCGGGAGATGAAGAGCAAGTAAATCTGATATTGATAAAAGCACTCAATGATAGAAACATTCCTGTATATGACATACTTACTCCTGAAGGAGAAGTATTGCCAGATTATTTTGAATGATTCTTACGTTATATACTATTCTTAGTTATGGAGCGTCGTAAAAATATACTGATTATTGATATAGACAACACTTTTCTTCATGCGATTAGAAAGGAATTTTCTGCTCATTCAGCCTGTTATCAGGTTGCATTTGCAACTTCTTCAGCGCAAGCTATGACGGTCATGAAAAAATTTGTTGTCCACCTTGTCGTGGTTAATATCAGTTTGTCTGGAGAAAGTGGCATTAATTTGCTTCTCTGGGTGCGTAAGGCTTATCCTGATGTTCACGTTGTGCTGTATAGTGATACTGAAATTCATGAGGAGTACAAGCGGACTTTGCTTTATGGCGGGGCCTCTGCCGTTCTGCGCAAGCCTTTTCATGCCGATGATGTTGTCAGGATCGCGGACAACCTCTACAGAAACAACGAGTCCATATCTGTACCCGACTTTGTCAAACTGCTGGGCTTGTTGCAGATGATAGCAAGTGAAAACAGTTCTGCGCGCCTGGAGATAACTGATTCTGCCTCACGTCTGGCTGGCGTCATTACCGTGCAAAATGGCTATCTGGTCACAGCGACAACGACAGATGGCCAGACCGACATGGAAGCGCTGGCGCAAATGCTGGCCTGGAAGGAGCCTGCTATTTTGGCAAACAAGCTGCTTCCAGCCGACGAGGGCTGGGCATCCGGTATGCCGCTTGAGCGGGCGCTGTTACGGGCTGTGGTCAAATTGGACGAAGTCAATACCCGGAAGGCATGATTCTTTTTCGCCGTTTCTTTCGTCATTTCAAGTGGCAATCAACCCGGTAGAAGACAGCAGGGTTACCTGTTGTTGATTGCCGCTTTGCTTCGCTTCGCCTTGCCGCTGATGCACTCGATGGCAACGGCATAGACCAAGGTGCGCTGCCAGGAACGCGCAATGTCTTTTTCCGCCTTGTTGTCCATATGCTCCGGCAGGTATTTTTGAGCCAGAGCCAGCAGGGCGCTGTTTTTTTCTCCCTCATCCGTCACAAGTCTGGCCCGACCTTCAATGAGAGCGCTTTCGTAGTAGGTGGAAAAGCCGCCGTCATATACGGGCTGGGTAGGGCCGACGACGTTCAGGCAGACCCAGGGGCAGCCGGCCAGATTGTCCAGCTTGCGTCCACCGGTTGCGCAGTGAAAATACACGGCATTGCTCATGACAACATACGACAAGGGCACGCCGTAGGGGCGGCCGTCCTGGCCCACGGTGGCCATGAAAAGATATTCGCCGCCGGCAAAAAGCTCGCGGGCCTCTTCAGAGGAAATTTGCCGGTCTTGACGACGCATGGGATGGGACATGACAATTCTCCTTGATCTGACCGCCACCACAGGCGCAACCGCCGGGCTCCGGTCTGTTGTTTCGGTTTTCACTGCGCATTGCCTTGAGCGTCCATGGGCATATCCGGAAATTGATCCGCTTGCCTCTGATGGAGTATGTGATTCAATGTACAGTTGCATGCTGAACAGCATGCGGAAGGGCAGCAATTTACATGCGCTGAGACGCGCCTTTGCCGAACCCCTTCGGTGTACATAAGAAAATCAAGGCGGCGATCACGCTGATGCCGCCTATGCACAGGTAGGTGGAGCGAAATCCCGCCGCGAGTTCCAGCCTAGCCGAATGCGTTGCTCCACCCGGCAGAAAGATGGCCATGAGCGACGCGGCCACTGCCACCCCCAGACTCATGGAAAGTTGCATGATCACGGAAAGCAGGCTGTTGCCGCTGCTGGCCTCTTCATCCGGCAGGCCGATGAGCGTCAGGGTGTTCATCGCTGTGAACTGCAGCGAGTTGACCGCGCCGAAGACGCCGAAGATGATCAGCATGACGTACAGCGGCGTGCCAGGCGAGAAGTTGGAGTACAGGGCGATGATGCCGCCGAGTGCCACCGTGTTCACGAACAGCACCACCCGGTAGCCGAAGCTGTTCAAGAGTTGTGTGGCCAGGGCCTTGCTGAAAATCGCCATCAGGGCCATGGGGATCATGATGAGTCCGGCATTGACCGGCGAATAGCCCAGGAGCACCTGGAGCAGCAACGGCGTCAAGTACGGCATGCCGCCGCTGGCCAGACGCGCGAAAATATTGCCGAGCAGTCCGACCGTGAAGGTACGGATGCGTAAGATGGAGAGTCGGAAGAGGGGATTGGGGCGAAGGCGCGCATGGATGACGTACAGCCCTATGCACAAACCTCCCCCGGCCGTGAGCGTCAGGACCAGTGGTGCGGGCAGGCTCCCCTGCCCGGCGGAGTCCAGGGCGAAGGAAATGAGCAGCATGGCCGCACCGAACAACACGAAGCCCCGGATGTCGAAACGCGGCAACTCCGCCCGCCGCAAATTCGGAATGTAGTGCAGTACCGCCACGCAGCCAATAAGACCAACCGGCAGGTTGATCAGGAATATCCAGTGCCAGGTGGTATACTGCACCAAAAAGCCGCCTACGGTCGGGCCGAGCAGCGGGCCGACCATGCCGGGTATGCTTACGAAGCTTAAAACCTGCACCAGATGCTGGCGTGGGTACATCCGCAGCACCACCAGCCGCCCCACAGGCATCATAAAGGCCCCGCCCATGCCCTGCACCACCCGAGCGGTAATCAACACGTTGAGTGAAGGGGCGGCGGCGCTGAACAGCGAACCGGCCATGAAAAACAGAATTGCCCCGAACAGCGCCGTGCGTGTGCCGAAACGATCAGCCACCCAGCCAGATACAGGCATGAGCAGCGCCACGGTCAGCATGTAGGCGATGACCACCCAATGCAGGTGCAGCGGGTTTTCGTGCAGACTTGTGGCAATGGCGGGCAGGGCCGTGTTCATGATGCTCGTGTCGAGCGTCTGCATGAAAAAGGCGATGGCCACTATCCAGGGGATAATACGCAGGGTCTTCGCGTCCAGCGAGACAGGGTCCGTGAGATTCTTCACCAACAAACCTCTTGAAGACTATTACGCTGCAAGGCAAGATAGCGTAACACAGCGCTTTCGTTGTTTGTGGTTTTCACGGTGTGACGCTATGGTCCCTATTGGCTGGCACGGTTTCGCTTTGAAAACGATAAACAGCCCGGCTTGCGGAAGCAAAGCCGCCGGGCATCCTCGCCCATCTCGCCCCAGCGCTGCCCCTGGATTTACTCTGGGCAACGGGCCTCGTCATCCTGCCTTGTACGCTCCGGGTCTGCATCTAGGTTTGGTGCGCAAAGAGCGTCTCCATGCCCCTGGCGTTTCGCGCTGCCTGATCCTGGAAAAACGGTTCCCGCGAACAACCCATGATGCAACAGGCCTGCCCGAACAACAGGCAGGCCCTGGAGATATTGCCCAAGCTTGGGCGGTGCGATGCAAAAGTCCGCTCTTGCGCCTGATGATGTTGTGCTTGCACCCATGGGAATACTCCGCAGGCACGGCGCCCTGTTGATGGTGTTCTCATGCCGCCATCAAAACGGAGACCCTTCACTTGCAAGGGTAACTATCAGGTCAAATCGAAACGCCCCCGTCTCATGGCATGACTGAGATTTTATTCACCACCTTGCGCACGCCATCCGTGTTCCGGGCGATCTTTTCGGCCAGAACGGATTGGGATTTTTTGACCACCTGTCCACGCAAGATGACGACCCCTTTGGTCGTTTCCACCTTGATATCCATGGAGTCCAACCCCTTTTCCGCCAGGAATTTCGACTTGAGCGCAGTGGTGATCGCCGAATCCGACATATATGTCTGGGTTTTGGTGATGGCAGAGGGTGCCGCATATACCGAATGTGGCGCGGATATGAACAAGAGACCCGAAGCCAATATTCCCGTAGCGATCAGGTGGGACAAGTGCAGTTTTCTCATGGTCTTCCTCCGAAAGAGTTGTTTGGTAATCGCCCCATTCAGTATGGGGCAGTAGTGGAGCCTGCCGGTCAGGGGCATCACGGTAATCGGGAGTTGGGCAACAGCCTGGCACAACTCCTGACCGTACGCGAAACGTGCCTAAATATCCTTCGTTATGAGGCAATGGAGCTGTCTTGATCCAAGAGGCTACTGGGTAAAGGCGATGAGGGCGTCGCAATAGGCTTCCAGGGCCTGCCCCATGGCGGTCTTGTCCGCCTCGGTGGGCGCGCCTTGCCACTCGTAGTGACCCAGGCGGTCCCAACCGGCCTTTTCGGTTTTGGCCTCGAAATCCTTCTGGGCGCCGCCGGACCAGCCGAATGAGCCAAAGCGGAACACCTTCTTGTTGGTCACCTTCTTGACCAGCAATTCCTCGATGACGTGGGCCATAGGCGGGAACATCTTGTATTCGTAGGTGGGCATGCCGAAGATCAGCCCCGCAGATTTCCAGGCGCTGGCCAGGATGTCGCCGACTTCGTCACCGGGCATCTGGAAGACGTGTGCCGGAATGTTGCGTCTATGCAGGGTTTCAAGCACCAGGTTCAGCATCTGTTTGGTGTTGCCGTACATCGAACTCCAGACCACGGTCACCTCACGCTCGGCTGGCCCCTTGCTGTATGCGGCGTAGCGTTTGTAGTACTTGATGATCACTGCGGGATTATCGCGCCAGATGATGCCGTGCGAGGGGCAGATCACCTTGATCTCCAGTCCGCCCAGTTTTTCCAGGCCCTTGAGGACAAAGGACGAGAAGGTCGCCACGATATTGGCGTAGTAGCGCAGGGCCTCTTGCTCGAAAAACGCATGTCGTTCCTGGGAAAGCTGATCGTCGAAGATCGCATCTTCGTCGATGCTGCCGTAGGAGCCAAAGGCGTCGCAGGCAAACAGGATCTTGCGCTTGCGCTCGTAGGTCATCATGGTCTCAGGCCAATGGATGTTGGGGGTTTCGAAGAATTGCAGCTCGTAATCCCCCACCTCCAGGACCATGCCGTCGGTGATGGCGACCGCCCGTTCGGCCGGCACCCCGGCAAAGGCATTCAGCAGCGGCACGGCCTTTTTGGTGCAATAGATGACCGCCTTGCTGTTGCGCTTACAGAACTCGCGCAACCAGGCGGAATGGTCGGGCTCCATGTGGTTGATCACCAGGATGTCGATGTCTTCGACCTTCAGGGACACGTCGCTCATCTGCCGGGTGAATTCCCGGGGAAAATCGAAAATATCTTGGGTCAGGTCGATCATGACGTTCTTTTCCGCCTTGATCAGATAGCCGTTGATGGAAATACCGTGCGGAATCGGCCAAATGCCTTCGAAGAGATAGCTTTTGTCTTCGATATTGACGGACAGACGATAGATGTCATCGGCAATGTTTTTGATGTGCATGGGGCGTTGCTCCAGAGGCAGAGGTTGAACAGGGGAGAATCTCGAAGGCGTCTAGTTTATGCAAAAATTTAGCGTAATATAAACCTGTTATTCGAAAAATTCCAGAGTGAAAAATAAGGGGTCATTGTCTCTGTGATCAACAGGTTGCGCATTCAATGCGCTCGATAAGGCGTGCGTAACGGCTGGTGTTTTTGTTCTTTGGCAAAAGCACCGCCCTCTCAATCATTCCCGCAGCAGCCTCTTGAGCCCTTGGTAATCGGTCTTGCCGCTGCCGAGGAGGGGGATTGCCGTCACGCGCTCCACCCGGCGCACCGAATAGATGGCTGAGAGTCCGGCGGCGCGCAGGGCGGCGTTGGCTTCCCCAACGGCAATCGTCATGGGGGTAAAGAGCACGATTTCCGGGCCGCTCTCTTCCGGAGTGGCCTCCACGGCCAGGACCGGGCCTTCGGTCGGGGCATCTTCGCGTCTGGCGAAAGCGGCGAGCAGCGTTTCCTCGATCTGGGGAAGCGAAATCATCTCCCCGCCTATCTTGACAAAGCGTTTGAGGCGGCCCCGGAAAAAGAAACGCCCGTTCTCATCCCGGCTGACCAGGTCGCCGGTACGGTACCAGGTCTTGTTTTCAAATGCCACAAACGGAGAAGGGGTATCGCCGAGATAGCCGGCAAAGACACTGGGACCGCGCACCAGCAGCATACCAGTCTCGCCCGTTTGGGCGCGGCCGAGAATGCGGCCCTCTTCCTCGTGCACCACGGCGGTTGCCACCGAAGCCAGGGCGTGACCGATACTGCCGGAAACCACCTCTTCCGGGCGATTGACGGCAACCACCGGGGAGCATTCGGTGATGCCATATCCTTCGCAAAGGGCTGCCTCCGGACATTGGCAGGCAAAGGCATGGTAGACGCGATCGGGACACTTTTCCGCGCCTACGAAGGCAAAGCGCAGGGAGGTCAGATCCTTGGTGCCGCGCGCGCGTTCAAGCATGGCATCCAGGAAGGTGGGGGGAGCGGCCAAAAGCGACAGTCTGAAATCTCGCACCATGACGATGAGCGGTCCGGATTCCGTGGGGTTGGGGTAATAGGCCGCGCGCAGGCCGCAGGTGAGCGGCAGCACAATGTTCACCAGCAGCCCGAAGGAGTGGAAGGGCGGGAGCATGGCCAGCACGGTGTCGCCACCTTTCACCTGCAGGGCGTCGATGGCTTCTCTGGCGTTGGTCATGAGGTTGGTGTGTGTCAGGGGCACTGCCTTGGGCAGGGATTCCGAGCCGGAGGTGAAGAGCACCGCCGCTGTTTTGGGGATGGGGTAGCCGGCAAAGGAGCGCAGCAAACGGGCCTGCAGCGCGGTACCGATCTTGTGGGTGAAGCTGAGGGATTTTGTCAGCGTTTCCAAGGGGAGCCAGTCCACCGGGATCTTTTCCGGCTCGAAACCCTGGCGTTCCAGCCGGGCAAGCAGGGTTGAGGCGGTGAGCACATGGCGGACTCCGGCGAGCGCCACGCAATGGCGCATGTTGGCTTCCCCCACGGTCCAGTTGAGGAACACCGGCACCTTGCCTGCCAGCAGAGAGGCCAGCCACACGGCGGGCACCGCCGGGATGGAAGGAAGCATGATGCCGATATATTCTCCCGGCAGGGAGCGGAGGCGGCCCGAGAGCGCAAGGGCGCCGGTGAGGATGGCGCGCCGGGTGCGCAGAGAGGCCCGTTCGGCGCAAAGCGGCGTGCAAGGCGCTTGGCGGACCAGGGTGAGAAAGGCATCGGCAATGGTGGCTGAGCCAACAGGGAAAACGAGATGCTCGCGGGCTGGCGGGCAGAACCAACCCGCAGGCACGGGGCCTTGCTGTTCCTCGCCGCCGAGCTTGCCGCAAGCGGCCAAAAGGCAATCATGCACACTCGTCAGGGATTCGAGGCTGGAAACAGGAATGCCCCGCACCGCTTCAAGGCGGAGGCTGAGCGCCATGAGATCCAGGCTGTCCAGACCGAGATCGGCGGCAATATCCATCTCGTCGTTGATGGGGTGGTTTGGCGGGAGCTCGGCGGCTTCGAGCAGAGCCGCATAGACGGCTTCGCGCACAGCGGCGGAAACGGCAAGATCCCCGTGCGCCGCGTCGCATTCGGGAAATGCAGGAATGGGATAGGGGGTTCGCCCTTGCCAGAAAAAGCGGGGCACAGCCATGGCTGGGCGTTCGGCCTCTCTGTAGAAGGCTTCCAGCCAAGGGTTGAGGGTGTGTTTGTCGCCGTCGCGGGGAATATCTTCCGGTTCAATGAATTCCACCGTCACTTCCCGGCGCGGGGTAAGGAAAACAAGGTTGGCGAGCACCGTGGCGATACCGCGCCCAATTTCCCTGACCAGGGAAGGGGCCTTGCCTGTGGCCGCATAGCTGAAGGCGCTGCCCCACAGTCCTGTGGTGCGCACGAGCACCACTCGCACGGTTGGAAGGCTGCTCAGGAGGGCCGCCGTACCGGAATTGCCGCCTATACTTTCTTTTTTTGCGCGGTAGATGCGGCCTGCGGGATAGAACAGTACACTATCGCCATGGCGCAGGGCATCCGAGATGGCAGTCATGCCCGCTTCCAGGGCTTTGCGGGCCTTGAAGCCGTCTTTGCGCAGGTCAGGGATGCTCACCGAGCCGATGATCCTGGCCACGAGGCCGCCGAAGAGTCCCGTCAACTGGTGCTCGTCGGCAAGAGGATGGGGCCGCGCGCCGGCAAGTTGGGAATAGACGATGATGGGGTCCATCAGGGCTGGATGATTGGGCAGGAAAAGGATGGCGGCATCCTTGCCTGGCGCAGCAATATGTTCCAGGCCGCGTGTTGTCACCCGGTAACGCAGCCCCACGCCCAGACGCAGGAAAAGCCCAAGCAGACTGCCGCGCGTGTCCGCCAGGGTTTTTTCCGGCAGGGAATGCAGCCGCCACCCGGTCCAGGCCAGAAAGACAAGGATGACCAGGCCGGTGCCGGCCAGCAACAGGGCAGGATGCAGGAAGCCGAGCGGGGCGAAGACGAGGCCAGAGAGAAGAATGCCGGAAAAGGAAGCGAAGTTGGAAATGCCGAGCACCTTGCCCTGCTCTTCAGCGGCAGGCCGGATCTGGATGAAGCTGACCAGAGGGATGAGGTAGAGGCCGCCGCAGGTGCCGGCAAGGATAAAGGCGATAAGGAGCCAAGGCAGGCGCAGGCCGGCCGGCATCAGTGGCGCCAAGGCTGCCGCGGCGATCCCAAATGCCATGCCCGTCCCGGCGGGGAGCATAAAACGCCGCCGGACTCCCGCTTCATGCCGCCCGGCCAGAACGGCGCCGATGCAGATGCCCACGGTGAGAGCCACGGAAAGCGAACTGGTGACAGTGAGGGTAAAACCGAGACCTACCCCGAGGTTCGGGAGACAGAGGAGCACAAAGGAGGAAATGCAGTAAAAAAATGCCTCTCCAGCCAGGGCAAGATACAGGGGACTGCCGTTGCGCCGGCATTCCAGCGCGTAGCGGCATGAATCCACGGGGCCGAGCCAGGGAAAGGGGGCCTTTGTCCACTCTTTTCCCCGGCTTTTGCGTATGCCAGAGGCGGCCAGGATACCGATCACGGCCACCAAGATCGAGAAGACTCCTATGGCCACACGGCCGAAGACCAGAGGCTCTTCCGGCAGCAGGGTCAGCACGAAGGCGGGCGCCGTCAGTTTAAGCACCACTCCGGCCAGGGAAAAACCCAACAAAATGGTGGCGGTGGTGGCCAGTTTGAGCAGGGCATTCATTTTGGGTACTTCGTGGGCCGGGAAATTTTCAGGAATGACTCCGTCGAGCGCCGGGCTGAAAAAGGTGGCTTGCAGGCCCATAAGAAAAACCACGGCCACCGTGCCCCACCAGTGCGCGATGAAACCCGTGGCGCAGAGAGTGAAAGCGCCAAGGAACATGGCGCCAAGCTCCAGGTACTTGGCGCGCACGATGACCAGCTTTTTGGGGAAGGCATCCGCCAGCCATCCGCCCAGGCGGAAAAGAGGACGAAGGGCAGAGAGGTCTGTTTTCGTTGAAAGCCTTAGCCGTTGCGGACAAGTTCTGTTGCGGCCTGGCGGACGCGCTCAAAATGGTGCGGTTGCCGCTGCACATCGTTGAGGCCACGCAGATTGCCGAAGACCAGTGGCTCTGAGGTGCGGAAGCCAAGGAACGCGAACATGTCGTTGACGTACTGGAAATAGGAGGCGAACCGGGTAAGGTCCGGCTGCCCCTGAGTGTAGAGCACGAGCATTCGTTGACCGTTCAGCCAGGAGGTGTAATCAGGTTTGAGCACCGGCATCAACCGGTCGGTGAACAGCCTGGCCTGGGCGGTCATCTGCCACATGTACACCGGCGAGGCCAGGACCACCGCATCGGCTGCGAACAGATCCGTCAGAATGGATTGCATGTCGTCCTTGATCGCGCATTGTTTTTCTTTGCCGGGCTGGCGGCAACTGTAGCAGGCCTGACATCCCTTCAACTGCAGGGTGTTGAGCGTGTATCTGCTGATGGTTGCGCCGAGACGTCCGGCCTCTTCGAGCAGGACGTTGAGCAGTTGGGCCGAGTTGCCCTGGGCGCGGGGGCTGGCATAAAGCGCAAGGATCTTCATGGGGTTCACCTGAGTAAAAAGGAAAAAAGGGCACGGCCAGGCAAAATGCCGCAGGCTCAATCCCACGGCAGACCATTGGATTGTACGGCAGCCGCAGATCCAGCCCAGCGCATATTGTGCGCGGCTTTGGCTTGGGGGATTGGGCATGACGCACATGCATATTCTGCCAGAGTTTCCAGCCATGCACAACGGTTTCCGACATGTTTTGATCGGCGGATTGTGACCGCACAGCACACACAATGAAGCATGCTCCATGGCCATATCTTTTTCTGCGGAGCGATTCTGGTGATTATCGAACTGATTGATCGGCATCATCCTGGCCAGCCTCAAGTCGTGGGGCATGGTGGGCGGTCTGTTGGCGGAGCAACTCCCGGTTCCCTGTCTGCTCGGCCGGATCGTGCGTTTTGCAGCCTGGGCTACTGCTCCATTGCCCTTGCCACCCCCTGGGTACTCGAAGCACTCCAAAACGCCGGCCATTCTTCATCTCGACCATGGTGTCACCGAACTCACTCAAGGGAAGATGCTCGTGCCTTTCCCCCTTGCACCTGGTCAATATGGTCTTCTTGGTCAAAGGCACATCAAGTGGGTTCTGCGAAACCCTGTTGGGTATCCTCGCCACGGAGTTCCCTGCTATCCCCGCTTACGCCGTTGCCGGTTCCACGGCTCCCCATCTGTGGCAGGACGTTATCTTGGGTGTGGGTCATGGTGAGCCTGCCCTTTCCCCGTCATTTGGGTAAAAAATATCCACCTGTGAGGGCTTGATTGCCTGGGTAACCATGATCATAAAGGCTGTGCGCATTTTTATCATCATCTTGCTATTTCAAGGGGATAAATAAAAGATGCATTGACACGATTATGTCGGAGTGAGTAAAAAGTATGCAAGGATGCGGAGACGACCAGGGGCACGGGATTGCCGCCGCATATTGCAACGACCGCCTGCCTCGCCCGTGCTTGGTGGGCGCCGTAGTAGTTGTCTGTGGAGACGAGCATTGCCGGGCATTCTGTGGATCCACTTCGCGCTAACGGGAAATTTTGCCACGCAAACTGGCACAGTACATGCTATAAATGGGCATCTCTGCTGTGCTTGTTGTCCCCGCCACGGTTGAGGCGGATCGGGAGCATGGGATGCATCAACGAAATAATTCTGTCACGCATGACAGGAGGGACAAAGATATGGTAAAAAAAATAGCTATGGGTCTGTTGGTCTCTATGTTGGCAATGCCTTTGGTGCCCGCGACGGGAATGAGTCGGAGCTACGGATACTACGGGGGCGGGCGGTACTACGGAGGAGGTCCACGTCCGTATTCCTACGGCTACGGGCGCTATGGGTATTACGGTGGCCACCGGGGATGGGGACCGAGTGCGTGGCTCTGGGGATTGGGCGGCCTTGTCTTGGGTTCGGCCATAGTCGCCACGGCCATGCAGCCGCCAGTTCAGCAAGTGGTATATGCCGACTCGCCGCCGCCGGTTTATTCGTATCAGCCCCGGGTTTCTCCGGGAATGTGCCGGTGGGAGCGGTACGTGCTGGACGGATACGGCAGAACAATGTTTGACCGGTACGGTCAACCGGTCAAGGAATATACGACTGGCCCCTGCGGGTATCAGCCGGGCTGGTAATCCGGAGTGCGGTCAGGTGTAATCTTATTGAACCAAGGAAACGAATTATGAAACAGTTGAATGTCATTGTTGCCCTGCTTGCCCTTGCTGCCCTCTCTTCCTGCGCTACCAGAGCCCAAACCGGAGCGCTTGGCGGCGCCGCCGGCGGCGCGCTCATTGGGCAGGCGATCGGGCGCAGTACCGGCGGCACACTGATCGGCGCGGCGGTGGGCGCGGGTCTGGGATACATGCTCGGCAACGAAATGGACAAGTATGACCGCGACCGAATGAGCAACGTCTACGAACGGGGCCTATCGAACCGGCGGTCAGAGTGGGTGAATCCCGATTCCGGCAACCAGTATGCGGTGACCCCGCAGCCCGCCTACCAGAACCCCTCCAGCGGCCAAGTCTGCCGGAGGGCTGAAGTTACCGCGGTGATTGATGGCAAACCGCAACGCACCTACAGCACCGCCTGCCGCAACGCCTACGGCGAATGGGAGTTGCAAAGGATGTAAATCCCAATGTTTTCCGAGCCGTGGAGGCGGAGCAATCGAAGCCCGGCCTCCACGGCCTCTGTGTACCCTCCCTGTTCCATCTCATCCCCTGCCAAGCCGTTTTTCTCCCATTCCCCATCTTGTACGGGCGCCACCCTTACTGAACCTACAGGGTATCCTGACGGCCTGCATTGCACACAGCCCGCCGATCATGGAATCGTGGGAAGGTCATGTCCTTGTCGGCGAGCAGCGACTTCAGGCCTCTGAGCAGCCGACGGCGGGGATTGGCAAGAGGTCGGGCGGTTTATCTTGATATCAGACGTAGAAAACGTCTTTGTGCAGGGGATGGTCGTCAGCCGCTTGACTGAAGAGCCTGCCATGTTTTTTGCATCCTGCGCAGGAGTCCATAGGTATGATCTGGACAATTTTGTGGCGGATACCCGAGAGTGTCGCTGTGAGTACAACGGGGCTCTATGTCCAAGCTCCCGTTTCCGGATTTCCTATCCAGAAGGCCGGTGGCGGGGTTTTCGTGTGGGGTGGGATGATCTCGACAAGATGTACCCGACAGATGCACGCAGGCAAATCTTCGGACGCTACTTGTCAGCAAACCTGGGGCATCAACTCATATAGGCGCCGCCATTGACGTTGATCGTCTGGCCTGTCATGTAGCCGTTTCGCGCCAACATAACCACTGCTTCGGCCACCTCCTCGACGCGGCCAAAGCGGCCGATCGGGACGATGTCTGGCCGGGCGCGATCGTTGCCGCGCAGCATGTCGGTCTCGATCAACGCCGGCGCAACGACATTGGCGGTGATGCCCTGGCCCGCGAGTAATGAAGCATAGCCATGAGTCATACCGATCATGCCCGCCTTCGAGGCGGCGTAATGCGGCCCGATGATTCCACCGATCTGCGCAGCGGTCGAGGAGATATTGACGATGCGACCCCAGCGCCGTGCGCGCATACCTGGCAGGGCTGCCTGCGTCACCAGGAAAGCTGAGGTGAGGTTGATCGCGATGGTGTCGTCCCACACCGAGGTGTCGAGCGTGTCGAGCGTCACCGGCCAGGCGACGCCGGCATTGTTGACGAGGATGTCAATCGGCCCAAGTGTCGACTCGACGGCCGCCACCAGCCTCTTCACCTCGCTCGACGAGGCAACATCCGCGGCGAGCGCCGCCGCGCGTCGGCCACAGGCTCTGATTTCGGATGCGACCGCCTCCGCGTCAGCCTGGCGCTCGCGGTAATTGACGGCAATGTCAGCGCCGGCCGCCGCCAGCGCCAAGGCAATGGCACGCCCGATGCCGCGGCTGCCGCCAGTGACGAGGGCACATCTGCCTGTGAGATAATCCATGTGCAACTCCTTCCTCAAGGGGCAAAAACCGCAGGAAAACAGATAGATTATTTTTCCGCGACCGCTGTATTTTTCAGCGAAATTATATGACACTTTCTCCCATGACGGCAAGTAGTTATTGCCAAAGAACAAGCGCCTCTTTCTTCCTCTGCCCGACGATCAAAGCGGGTTCATCCCTCATGCGTCCTGACGACTCCCTTCTCTCTTTCAGATGTGAGGACTTTTGCCTGGCAATCGGCATTGAAAAATGACCCACCTTGTTTAAGTTTTTTTGGGTTGTTTTTTCTGAATATGGATTCCAGGTACGCAGTTGCCGGATGAACCTGTTTTTTCTGCCTTCATTGACGGCAATGAATCGCTTTTCTTTTTGTTGTGTTGGATGTAATTTTTTTTCGATATTGAGACTGACAGACCGGTTTCCGTGGCAGACAATTGGAGCCTGCCGCGACAAGCATTTTTATGCTGTCGCCGAAGCCCACCACCATCAAGGACGAAGTGATCGTAAATGTACTGTGGCCACGGGAAGTTGGTTGTCCGGAATTTGTCAAGATCTGCGATCACACATGACTGAGAGCGTCAAGTGTGTAGCCGTAAGCGAGATTGCACGCTTTTACCTTCCACGCAGAGGCACGAGCTGATATGAACCTGAATTTACAAGAAAAAGTTGTAGTTATTACCGGAGGGACCCTCGGCATAGGCAAGGCCTGTGTGGACGCGTTCCTGCTCGAAGGGAGCCGGGTGGTCATCTGCGCCCGGACGCAAAGCAAACTGGATGAATTCACAGCTCAGTATAAAGGTAGACCCGCGTTGGCATTCAAGGCAGATGTCGCGAACCCGGACGATATGTTACAGTTGGCGGAAAACGCGGCTACAGCCTTTGGCGGAATTGACGTGTGGGTAAACAACGCTGGCATGTACCCCAGGGGCAAGCTTGAAGATATGCCATTGGAAGAATGGCGGCGGACTTTCAACGTTAACGTGGACGGCGTACTTTACGGCTCCAGGGCCGCCATTCCTTATATGCGCAGACGCGGCAAGGGAGTGATCATCAATGCCGCTTCTTTTGCTTCTCACATTCCTACGGCTGGGCGCGGCGCCTACGGCATAACGAAGGCTGCCGTTCAGCACATGACCAGGGTATTAGGCGCGGAGCTTGCGCCCGACAACATCCGGGTGGTTTCCTATCTGCCGGGTTTTGTGATCACCGATCTCACCGCCCATGTCACGGATTCTGAAAAGGATCTGATAGAGACGCAACTTGCGCAACACCGATCTGGAATGCCAGAAGAAATTGCGCCAATTGTGCTTTTTCTCGCCTCTGATCTCGCCAGCTTCATCACCGGCTGTGGCATTGAAGCGAGTGGAGGCAGATATTGTGTGCAGAACCCAGATATGCCCTGGGGCAAGAAAGCTGCTTCGCACCCTTTCAATGCTGTTGAGGAAGATACCTAACCAACTGGACATCGCCATTCTTTGCCAAACTGGCGAACAATTTTCCCCTGTCCAGGTCAACTTTTTCCATTCACCTGTCGCAACAGGTCTGCTGCGCACGCCCGCGCTCAAAGCTCCTCCATGATCGTGTCCAGTTAATGAAGAACGCCCCCGGCGTTCGTTCCTGCATGCCACCCGAACAAACGAAAGTTTCCGGTACATCCCAGCCTCTTGCTTGAGATTCCATCCACGCCCATATCAGCTCTTGCCGAAGCTGCACACAGGATACTGACAGCGGGCGCACTGACGGCACAGGCCGCCGTGCCCGAGCGCCGCCAACTCCTCGCGGCCGATGGTTTCGCCAAGCAGGATGCGCGGCAACACCAGATCCAGCACCGTGACCGCATGGAACATGCCGCAGGCCGGAACGCCCAGCACCGATGCCGATCCAATCCGCCCGACCAGGAGCATCGCGCCCGGCAGGACCGGCGTGCCGTACACCACGGCCGATGCGCCAGCCATCCCGATTCCCAGACGGGTGACGTCGTCAGGGTCCACCGACATGCCACCGGAGGTAACGATGAGTTCCGCACCCTCCTCCAGACAGGCGCCGATAGCTGCCGCGATCAGCTCCGGATCGTCCGGCGCGAATCGCACCGGCCCCACAGTCGAGCCCAGAGCGGTCAGCTTCTCCCGCAGCACCCCTTCGAACCGGTCTTCGATCCGTCCATGAAAAACCTCATTGCCCGTGATCACCAAACCGGCCCGAACCGTGGGCAGCGGCAGGACCCGCACCACCGGACCACCGGAGCGGGCAAGAGATACCGCCTCATCCACCACCCGGCGCGGCGCCGTCAGAGGAATGAGGCGCAAGCCCGCCACCTGCTCCCCCCGCTTGACCGGCGTGTTGTCCTGTAGGGTGGCGCACATGACCTCCCCTAACAGGTTGAAGCGATACAACCTCTCCCGGGCAATCTTCAGCAGGCCATCGACGGCGGCCTTGAGGCCGACCTTGCCTTCGACGACCTCCTGGGAATACTCGACCCCTTCTCCGGCCAAGGCCTCGGCCAAGCGCAGAGCCGCCTCGTTCTCGTGGATCTCATCCAGACCCAGGTGCAGCACATAGATATGCTCCTTGCCCAGCCGGCGGAGATGGGCCACATCTTCCGCCTGGATGATGTGGCCTTTCCGGAAAGCCGGCCCCTTGAAACGATCCTTGACGATCTCGGTAATGTCGTGCGGCAGAACCATGCCCACGGACTCCTCCACCGGAACCATATTTTTTCGTAATTTCTCTGTCATATTGGCTTATTGTCCTCTTGGTTCGCTCCGTTCTGCCCGTAAGCGCCACATCCGGCTTGAGTGAGTCATTTGAGTTAGTCACCATAGGCATCTTCGCCTGTTCCTGCCAACGAAATCAGACGCAGCCTGCCGAGCCTTGGCGTGATGGCTGTCACCAGTCTGCCGCACAGGTCATGCGATGCCCGCGGCAGGAAAAATGTTTTTTTACTCCCTGGTAAATGCGGCATGAAAAAAAATGGGGAACAGGCTACAACGTTGCCAAGGGCAGGAGGCACCTCGCCATGCTCCACTCCGGACACAGCGCGCCTGCCCGGACACATCCTGCACAACTGGCGCCTGCATCCGCATCTTGGGAGAGATCGATGATCAAGAAAGAACTGCTGGACATCCTGGCTTGCCCCCAATGCAAGGGGCCGGTGGAACTGACCGCCGATGAAAACGGCATTGTCTGCCGCGCCTGCAAACTCCTCTATGCCATCCGCGACAACATCCCGATCATGTTGATCGACGAGGCCAAGCCGCTGGCGGAAACCAAACCATAAACAAGCGAAAAGGCCGGCAACACCATGCGGTTTTGCCGGCCTCGCCATAGTATCCGCCCGGACCGGACGTCAAGGGGCAATGCCCAGTTCGCGCTCCTTGGCCGCAATGGCCAGGCGGGTCTTGACCACGGTGTCCGATACCAGGCTGATCGAGTCGATCCCTTCCTCCACCAGGAAGGTGGCAAAGTCCGGAAAATCCGACGGCGCCTGACCACAGATACCGATCTTGCGACCACGCCGCTTGGCGGTGGCGATCACCATTTTAATCAAGGTCTTAACCGCCTGGTTCCGTTCATCGTAGATGTGCGCCACCAAGTCGGAATCGCGGTCAAGACCAAGAGCCAGTTGGGTCAAGTCGTTGGAGCCGATGGAAAATCCGTCGAACACATCGCAGAAGGCATCGGCGGCGATGACGTTGGACGGGATCTCGCACATCACGTAGACCTCCAGTCCGTTTTCACCCTGCACCAATCCATTTTCCCGCATCACGGCAATGACCTTGCGCCCCTCTTCCGGCGTGCGGCAGAACGGCACCATCAGCTTGATGTTGGTCAGTCCCATTTCGTTGCGTGCCTTTAACAGGGCCTTGCACTCCAGGTCGAAGGCCACCCGGTAGCGGGGATCGTAGTAACGTGACGCCCCGCGCCAGCCGATCATTGGATTGGATTCCTCGGGCTCGTAGAGATGGCCGCCGATCAGGTTGGCATACTCGTTGGACTTGAAGTCCGACAGGCGGACAATCACATCCTTGGGGTGAAAACCAGCGGCGATCCTGCCCACGCCTTCGGCCAGCTTGTCGATGAAATACTGTTGTTTGTCAACCGGATAGGCCGTGGTGCGCGCGTCAATGTCCTGGATGATGTCGAAAATGTCATCGTCGTCATCGGCCCGTTCCCGCAGCTCTGCGTAGTTGATCAAGGCCAGCGGATGGATACCGATGTGCGAGTTGATGATGAATTCCTCCCTGGCCAGACCGACGCCCTCGTTGGGCAGCTGTCCTTCGACGAAGGCCTTTTCCGGCAGGCCGACATTCATCATCACCTTGGTGCGGGTGGCCGGGATATTGTCCAGATCGAGGACCTCGATCTCGAACTTGAGCAACCCATCATAAATGTGGCCCGTTTCCCCCTCGGCGCAGCAGACCGTCACCTGCTGGCCATCCTTGATGGCCCGGGTGCCATTTTCGGTGCCGATGACGCAGGGGATGCCGAGTTCGCGGGAGATAATCGCCGCATGGCAAGTGCGGCCGCCGCGATTGGTGACAATGGCGCCGGCGGTCTTCATGATCGGCTCCCAGTCAGGATCGGTCATGTCGGTGACCAATACCTCACCGGCCCTGAACGCATGGATCTGGCTGACATCGTGGAGAATGCGGGTCACGCCCTGGCCGATCTTGGCCCCCACAGCCTGGCCGCTGGCCAACACCTCGCCTTTCTCCCTGAGCACATAGGTCTCCATGGTCCGCTTGTTGCCGGCCTGGGAATGCACGGTTTCCGGCCTGGCCTGGACGATGAACAGGTTGCCTGTCCCCACCGTCGCGCCATCGCCGTCCTTGGCCCATTCTATGTCCATGGGGCGGCCGTAGTGTTCCTCAATGATGCAGGCCCAGCGCGCCAACTGGAGAATCTCGTCGTCGCTGAGGATGTAGGAGCCGCGTTCTTCGGCGGTGGTTTCCACGTTTTTCACCGGTTCCCCGGCTCCGGGTTCGGTATTGTAGATCATCTTGATTTCCTTGGTCCCCACCCGTTTGCCGACGATGGGCCGCTTGCCTTCCTTCAGGGTCGGTTTGAATATGTAGTACTCGTCGGGATTGACCGCGCCTTGCACCACGTTTTCGCCCAAACCCCAGGCGCCGGTCAAAAAAACCGCATTCTTGAAGCCCGATTCGGTGTCGATGGAGAACATGACGCCCGAGCAGGCGGAATCGGAACGGACCATCTTCTGCACCACGATGGAAAGATAGACATCGAACTGGCCAAAACCCCTGTCGTGGCGGTAGGAGATGGCGCGGTCGGTGAACAAGGAGGCGAAACAACGCTTGCAGGCGTCGATCAGGGCCTCGGGTCCACGAATGTTGAGATAGGTGTCCTGCTGGCCGGCAAAGGAGGCATCGGGCAAGTCCTCGGCGGTGGCCGACGAACGGACGGCAACATCGACGTCAGGCCCATAGTCCTTTTCCATCTTTTGGTAGGACAGGAGAATCGCCTGACGCAGGTCATCCGGAAACTCGGCGTTGCGGATGATCTCGCGGACCTTGGCGCCGCGCTCCTGCAGGTTGTACAAATCATGCGTATCCAGCCCGGCCAATGCCCCACGGATGGCCGACTCGACCCCGGCCTCCTTGAGCAGATACCGATAGGCATAGGCGGTGATGGCGAAACCGTTGGGAACCGCCACTCCCCTGGAGGTCAATTTCTGGTGCATCTCTCCTAAGGAGGCGTTCTTGCCGCCCACTCGCGGTACATCCTCGATGCCGATTTCGTCAAACCAGAGAATGAGCGCTGTTTCGTGTGTGCTGTTCATGACCTACTCCCTCAAAAAAGCCGTCGGCCGGGTCCTTGGCAACCCCTCGTTGTCGGCAACCGACGAATGGTCTGTAAGGCTATGATTGTAGAAAAAAAGTGTATTCCGGTCAACAGAAACTCCGTGCTGTGACCGCTCAACTTGCAGTCTCCAGACGGGCACATCCACAGAGCCTTGCCAAGATCGCCTCAACTGGCTATATTGATGGATATATTTATTTTTTTCCTATCAATCAGGTGTACAGGAACGGAGCCGCCATGACCATCGCCCATGAGATCCTCGCCATAAGCGCCGACTGCATTGTCACTGGAAACCATGACCAAAGCCGTTATTTCGAGGCGATCAAGCGGTTGGTCGCGGGACGGAACGCGGCGTCACCCGCGGAGCGACTGCAATGGCAAGGCGAAATCGACCGGATATACCGGCTGATCGAAGATGAGATGCGAACCCGGACAGGCAACCCCGCCAAACCCGTTACCTTCGGCACCTCGGGATGGCGGGGCACCTTGGGCAAGGATCTGTTCGTGCGTTCAGTGGCCGTGGTCAGCGCTGCCATCCTCGGCATGTACCGGGAGGCTGAGCGCGACGAGGCTCTTGCCCGCGCCTTGGGCGTGGCGGATTTCGCCGCGATGCGGACGCGGGGCTGCGTGATCGGCTTCGACAACCGTTTCGGCGGCCCTCTGTTGGCGCGGACGGCGATTGCCGTCCTCCGTGCCAACGGCGTGAAGATCTATTACGCCGGCGAAGCCACCACCGGGGCGCTTTCGGCTTCGGTCCTAATCCGCAAGGCCGCCTTTTCCATCAACCTCACCCCCAGCCACAATCCTCTGGAATACGGCGGCTTCAAGTACAACGCCGCCGATGGCGGTCCGGCCGCCCCGATCCTCACCGATACCATCACCCGTCTGACCGGGGAATACATGGAATCGGGCGCCGCGGACCTCATCCCGGCCACGTTCGATCTCGACACCCCCCTGGAAGAGTTGTCTGACGTCGTTTTCGAGGACGCCCTGGCCAGCTGGCAGCAACTGGTCCGCGGCAACGTCCGTCTCCACGGCATCGACTACGACCGGCTGCTGGCCGACCTGGCGCAAAATAGCCGCGTTGCCGTGTGCGTCGACCCGGTCCACGGGGCGGCCCGCGGCTACCTGCACCGCCTTTTGCACAATCCGCCGCCGGAACGCCTGACGCTGCTTCGGGCCACCGCCGACCCCACCTTCGGAGGGATTGCGCCGGAACCTTCCTCAACCAACATGCAACCGGTACTGGCGACGCTTTCGGCACGGCCCGAACCGCTCAAAATCGGGGCGATCATCGATCCTGACGGCGACCGCATCCGCTTCACCGACGGCACAGTCGAAATCTCGATGAATCAGTTCGGCGCCATGGCCTACCATTTTCTCCACGAGATCAAGGGCAAGCGGGGCATGGTCGCCAAGACCGTGGCCTCAAGCAATCTGGCCAACGCCCTCGCCGCCCAACTGGGCGAGGAGGTGTTCGAACCCAGGGTCGGTTTCAAGGAGTTCAAGCCGGTGATCGACAAGGCCCTGGTCTTTTTCGAGGAATCAGACGGCATTTCCATTATCGGCCACACGCCGGAAAAAGACGCCTTCATCGGCCTGATTCTGGCCATCGACATGACGCTGTCCTTAAACAAGCCGCTGGGACAATACTTGGCAGAAATCGAAGACCGATTCGGCCACTACTATCCCGACCGTGACGGCGTCACTGTCTCCCGGCAGGGCGAGAGCCTGTTGCAGAGTCTGGACAAACTGCGCGCATACGGACCCGGCAGCCGACTCGTGGTCGGCGGGACCGCGCGGACCATCACCGAGGTGATTGATATCGACGGACGGAAGATGATCCTCGACGACGGCTCCTGGATCATGATCCGCCCATCGGGCACTGAGCCCAAGGTCCGTTTTTACGTCGAGGCCAGGAGTCTGGAAGAAACATCCCTGCTGGTAAAAAGTGCCAAAACGATGCTTGCCGAAACAGGACTCTTACCCTAATGTATGCAATGGGAAGTCCGATGGATTCCTTCCCTGCCCCCTTGACCACAGCCACAGGGGATGCGCACGCATCAGCAACCATCACCGTCGAGAAGAGCCATGTGGGAATATACCGATAAAGTTCAGGACCATTTCATCAATCCCAGGAATGTCGGCGAGATCGAGAATGCCGACGGCGTGGGCAACGTCGGCTCCATTGCCTGCGGCGACGCTCTGCGGCTGACCATCAGGGTGGATGCGAACCAGGTGATCACCGACGCCAAATTCAAGACCTTCGGCTGCGCCTCGGCCATCGCTTCTTCCTCTATGCTCACCGAGATGCTCAAGGGCATGAAACTGGAAGACGCCAAAAAGCTGACCAACGACGACATCGCCAAGGCCCTGGGCGGCCTGCCTAAGGAAAAGATGCACTGTTCGGTCATGGGCCGCGAAGCCCTGGAAGCGGCCATCGCCAACTATACCGGGGCCATTCTGCCCATGGCGCAAGGCGAAGTGGTCTGCGAATGTTTCGGCGTCACTGATCTGGAAATCATCCGCGCAATCCGGGAAAACTCGCTGACCTCGGTGGAAGACATCACCAATTTCACCAAGGCCGGCGGCGGCTGCGGCAAGTGTGAGGACAAGCTGCGAGCCCTGCTGGCAGAGACGGTGGCGGGAGAAGCCGGTCATCCTCCCAGCGTGGTCAAGAAAAAGCGGATGACCTCCTTGGAAAAAATCAAAAAGATTGAAGAGGTTATCGAACGAGAGATCAAACCCACCCTGAAAAAGGATGGCGGCGACATCCAATTGGTCGATGTGGACGGCGATTTCGTCACCGTCTCGTTGCGGGGGGCGTGCGCCAACTGCCATTCTTCGCGGACGACCTTAAAGGAATATGTGGAGAAAAAACTGCGCGAGCAGGTTCTGGAGAGCCTGGTCGTCGAGGAGGACAAATAATGACTGTGCTATCTGAGCAGGTCATCTACATGGACAACAACGCCACCACCCGGATTGCCCCCGAGGCGCTGGACGCCATGATGCCCTATCTGACCCGATTCTACGGCAACCCCTCCTCAATGCACACTTTTGGCGGTCAGGTCGGGCGGGCGATCAACCAGGCCCGAGAGGAGGCCGCCAACCTGATCGGCGCCGATCCCAGCGAGATCGTGTTCACCAGTTGCGGCACCGAAAGCGACTCCACCGCCATCCTTTCCGCCATCCAGACCAACCCGGAAAAGAATCACCTGGTCACCACCAGAGTGGAGCATCCGGCGGTGAAAAACCTGTGCGACAATCTGGAAATCTTCACCGGCCGCAAATACCATGTCACCCGCCTGCCGGTCGCTTCCGACGGCACCTTGGACCTGCAACGGTTCAAAGACAGTCTCACCGACGACACCGCCATTGCCAGCGTGATGTGGGCCAACAACGAGACCGGCGTGCTCTTCCCGGTGGAGGAGATGGCCCGGATCGCCAGGGAACGGGGCATCCTCTTTCATACCGATGCGGTGCAGGCGGTGGGCAAGATTCCGATCAACCTCAAGGAAACAGCCATCGATTTTCTCTCTTTTTCCGGCCACAAACTGCATGCCCCCAAAGGGATAGGGGTCCTCTATGTCCGCAAGGGCACGCCCTACATCCCGTTCATGAACGGCGGCCACCAGGAACACGGCCGCCGGGGCGGCACCGAGAACGCCGCCTCGATTATCGGCCTGGGACGGGCCTGCACCCTGGCGGCCGAGATGATGACCGAGGAGAACACCAGAGTGCGGGCCTTGCGGGACAAACTTGAACATGGGCTGCTGAACACGATTCCCAAGTCACTGCTCAATGGCCATCCCAGCCAGCGCCTGCCCAACACCGCCAACATCAGTTTCGAGTACGTCGAGGGCGAAGCCATTCTCCTGCACATGAACCAGGTGAACATCTGCGCCTCCTCCGGCTCAGCCTGCACCTCCGGTTCCCTGGAACCCTCCCATGTGCTCCGGGCCATGGGCGTGCCGTTCACCGCGGCGCACGGCTCGATTCGTTTCAGCCTCTCCATCTACAATACCGAGCAGGAAGTCGATTTCGTCTTGGCGACCTTGCCGGACATCATCGCCAAGCTGCGCGCCCTGTCCCCATTCTGGGAGGACAAGTAAACCATCTTCGTTCAGGTGCCGCCAGCGGCGCCGTCCCCTATCCACCCCTTCGCGTCGAGCCGCCATGCGTATCATTGCTCCAAGCTTCACCATCCTTGATGAACTTGACCGGCAGTCCCTCCCGGTTCGCATCGAATACTGCGGTCGAATCTGCTACAAAAGCGAACACCGGATCGACAGCGACTCAGCCATCCCCTTTGTCAGAAAGATGGCCTTTAACGGACATAATTCCGTCCTGGAGATGGGGGTGACCACCCTGGTCGCCACCTGCGATCCACGCCTCATTGGAATTTTTTTCTCCCACCAACCGAAATTTCTGCACATCGATTGGAAGAGGGTCGATCAACTGCTGATCACCGGCTCCATTCGCGCCTTCCTCGAGGTGTACCGCGCCGCTTCCATTCCTGATCACATCTCGCGGGCCTGCGCCTGGTTTCTCTCCCGCCGTCATCCATATTTTTTCGAAACGACGGCACCACTTAATGATGCCAACGGCGTGACCGTCGAAAAAATGGAACTCGACGAGGTGGAACAGCTTGCCCCGCCGATCTGCGCCAAACATCGGTTTCTGGCGGTTAAATTCATCGTCAACCGGGCGGTCACCCATGAGCTGGTCCGACACCGCCCCTGTTCGTTTCTCCAGGAAAGCCAGCGCTACTGCCGCTATTCCGCCGACAAGTTCGGCAATGAAGTCACCTTCATCAAGCCGGTCTTTTTCGAGGCAGAAAGCGAAGAATTCTCTCTCTGGAAGCAATCAATGGCAGCCATGGAAGCCCAATATCTCCGGCTGCTGCAAACCTCCTCGCCGCAAGCGGCCCGGACCGTGCTGCCCAATTCCTGTAAGACAGAAATCATCGTGTATACCAATCTCCTCGAATGGAAGCATATTCTCTCCCTCCGTACTTCGCCCGCTGCCGAGCCGTCGATGCGTGAGGTCATGATCCCTTTGGCCCAGGAATTGGGGCGCCGTTACCCAGCTGTGTTTTGCTGACCTGCCACTGACAGACGAAGAAACGAAAGGGGATCTGCGGCCGTCACGTTGATTCTCCCGGCAACAGCCCGTGCTGTTTTGCCACCTTCTTTGCTTTCTTCCATCCTCTTCTTGTTGAACATGTTGCTTCTTTTTTGACCCTTCCGTTCCTTTATTATATAATAAGGGTGCTGAGAATACGTTATACTCCACTCCTATTTGCGGGGATACCAGCACAGCTATGGCTCTTAAGTCAGGACAATCCTCATCGGATGCCCAAAGAAATTTGATAAAAAAGACGGTCAAGGATCAATCGGGTGCTGGCAAGCTCAAGATCGGCGAACTGTTAAGCAAGGCCGGATATATCACCCTGACCCAATTTGAAGAAGCCAAGGCAGTCCAGAAGAAGACCGGTGATCGGCTGAGCAAGATTTTGCTGGAAAGCGGCATCATCGAACGGGATACGATCCCCAACTTCCTCAACCGCATGCACAACTACACCTTGGTTACGCTCGACCAGGAAACGCCGAGCAAAGAGGCCCTGCAGCTCATCCCCTACGAAACCGCCAAGCAGTTCATGTGCTTTCCTCTCAGGGTCGTCGGCAACACCCTGCAGGTGACCATGGCCGAACCCACCGATGCAACGGAGGTCGAGCAACTTCAGGATCTTGTCCAAAAGAACCTCAATGTCTGCGTCTCCATCGCCAAGGAGATCATCGACGGGTATAAAAAATATTATCACATCAATGACGAGGAATATCAGGCCTTCTTCAATTTCGAAGTCGATACCGAAGAGATATCGGTTTCCCAGGTTGATGACTTTGGCGCCTTGGTGTCCGATGCCGCCGAGGATTTTGAATTCGAAAGCGGTGGAATCGACGAAGGCAGCTTCGAACAGTTTTCCGCTTCAGACGCGCCCATCATCAAGCTGGTGAACGGCATTCTGGTCAAGGCGGTGCAGGAGGGGGTCAGCGACGTTCATATCGAACCCTTTGAAAAAACCATGCAGGTCCGGTACCGCAAGGACGGCGCCCTGTTCAAGTCGATGAACCTGCCGCTGACCATCAAAAACGCCATGGCCGCCCGCATGAAGATCCTCGCCGGCCTCAACATCACCGAGCGGCGAGTGCCCCAAGACGGTCGCATCAAGATCCGGTTGGGTCGTAACCGGGCGGTCGATTTCCGGGTCTCCACCCTGCCGCTCCTCCACGGTGAGGGCATCGTTCTCCGTATTCTGGACAAGGATTCCCTCAATGTGGACCTGACCAAACTCGGGTTCACCCCGGATACCTTCGCTGCGCTGAGGCGATGTCTCAACCGGCCGCAGGGGCTGCTCCTGGTCACCGGACCGACCGGCTCCGGCAAGACCGTAACCCTCTACTCCGCCTTGAACTCGCTCAACAACGAGGATATCAAAATCCTGACCGCGGAAGACCCGGTGGAGTTTAACTTCAAGGGCATCAATCAGGTCAATGTCAACGCCGAGGTCGGCATGACCTTTGCCGCAGCCCTGAAGGCCTTTCTCCGCCAAGATCCGGACATTATCATGGTCGGCGAGATCCGCGACATTGAAACGGCTGAAATTGCGATGAAAGCGGCTATGACCGGTCATTTGGTGTTCTCCACTCTGCACACCAACGACTCGCCGGCCACGGTCAGCCGTATGGTGGATATCGGCATCGCGCCCTATATCCTGGCCTCCTCGCTCACCATGGTGCTTGCCCAACGCCTGGGACGGAAGCTCTGCCAGAAATGCAAGGTTCCGGCCGAATATGACCGGATGACGCTCCTCAACGCCGGATTCAAAGAGAGTGAACTGAGCGAACTCAAACTGTTCAAGGCCAAAGGGTGTTCGGAATGCAACGGCCGCGGCTACAAAGGCCGCGTCGGTTTCTTCGAACTCCTGGAGGTGACGGAACCTGTAGCCCAGGCCATTCAAGCCGAGGTATCCGAAGAGCAACTCCGTAAGGTGGCCATTCAGGAAGGCATGTACACCCTCCGTGAAGCCGGCCTGCAGAAAGCCCGCGAAGGTGTCACCAGTCTGGAAGAAGTCTTGAAAAGGACGGTGGCTCACGAAGACAGCCTGCCCGCTTATCTGGTCAATCCAGATGTCGAGGAATACGAAGACGGCGATGTGGTGATTCAGGAAGGCAACAAGGATAGAGACTTTTTCAAGTTGATCAGGGGCAAGGTCGCGGTGCTCCGCTCCGGCAAGAAGATCGCGGAGATCACCGAACCGGGCGAATATTTCGGCGAAATGGCCGCCATTCTGGAAGAGCCGCGCTCCGCTTCCATCATTTCGATGGGGCGGTGCACCATCAAACGCTTCCCGGGTGACAAGCTGTCCGAACTAATCGAAAAGTACCCGGATGTCTCCAGGCATCTGTTCCGGACCCTGGTGGAACGACTCCACAAGACCGACCGTATCGTGGTCCAGCTCGCCAGCGCCACCAAGCTCCGCCCGCCTCAGGTAATACGTCAAGCATGACCAAGGTTTCCGTCTATATCATAGCCTACAACGAGGCCGACAAGATCCAGGACGCCATTCGTTCGGTGCTCTGGGCCGATGAAATCGTGGTGGCCGACTCCCACAGTCAGGATGACACGGTTGCCCTGGCTGAAGAGCTAGGCGCCCGGGTCGTACAGATTCCCTTCCGAGGGTTCGGTGACCTGCGCAACCGGGCCATGGCTGCCTGTACCCACGACTGGATCTTTTCGCTCGATTCCGACGAACGCTGCACGCCCGAGGCGCGGGACGAAATCCTAGCCTGCCTGCGAACCCCCCAGGCCGATGCCTATTATGTCCCCCGAAGGAATTTCTTCATGGGCCGCTGGATCCGTCACTCCGGGTACTATCCCGATTACCGTCAGCCCCAGCTTTTCAAAAAAGGTTCTCTGGTCTTCAAGGAGGACGACCCGGTCCATGAAGAGTTCACCGTGGTCTCCAACCGGCCGGCAGGCTATTTGCGCAACGCGATCTGGCAGTTTCCTTTCAAACGGCTGGGCGAGTTGATGCACAAGGCCAACAAATATTCCACCCTCGGCGCCGACAAACTGGCCCTGCCGGGCCGCCGCAACTGCTCGCTGTGGACCGCCTTGGGCCACGGCATCTGGTCGTTCTGCCACATGTATTTTCTCAAACGAGGTGTACTGGACGGTTGGCCGGGATTCATCATTGCCCTGTACAACTTCGAGTCCACCTTCTACAAGTACGCCAAGTTCCACGAACTGCGCTCCCAATGGAGCCCACCTCCTTCCCCGCCGCTGCCGCGTATCACCGGAGAGTGACAGGTTCCCCGATCAAGGCCGTGATCCGATCGTAGACCATGTCGGTGGTGATCCCTTCCATGCATCGCTGATGGCTACAGTCTCTTTTCCGGCAGCAAAGACAATCCAGCCCATCTGCCCGGACCACGGCATGGCGCACCCCATACGGCCTTACCCGCTCGGGATGGGTAGGGCCGAACAGGGCAACCACCGGCGTACCCACCATGGCGGCGATATGCATTGGGCCTGTATCGACCCCGACATACGCCGCCGCTTTTTTCATCAGGGCGATTGAGGCGGGCAAATTCAGGCGGCCAGCGGCGATGCACGCCTCGTGGGTCATGGTGTCCACGATGGATTGGATATGGGCGAGATCGCCGGGCCCACCGCCAAAGACGGTTCGCACCCCCTCCGCCTCCAACCGATCGCAGAGCGAACTCCAGCGCGCCGCGATCCAAAATTTGGACTGCCATCGCGCGGTCGGATTGATGTAGAGGAAGCGCTGTCCCGGTTTGACCCCGGACGCGCCAAGGAACTCCGCAGCCTGCTGTTCGTCGGTTTGGCTGGTGGACAGGTAAAAATCCTCCTTTTGAGGCATGCACCCCAAAAAGGAACAAAACAGCAGATTTTTCTCCACCGCATGCATCGACTGGGATGCCACTTCAAGTATGCGGTGCTGAAACAGGGTGTTCAATTCCCTGGCATCGCTGAACCCGACCCGCAGGCCGCCAGGATTCATCAGGGCGAACAGGCCGCTCCGGAACGAGGCATGAAGGTCGAGAATCACATCGTAGGGCTGAAGACGGAAATCGCTTCGCAACTGCCTCAAAGCGCCGATAGTGGCTGACAAGGCGTGGAAATAGACCAACCATCTAGCGCCCGGTTCGCTGGTCGACGGAATATGAATGGGGTGGATGCGCTCAATTGACCTGTCGCGCTCCAAGATCGTTTCCAGACCGCGCTCGACGATCCATCCGACATGACACCTGGGAAAGCATCGTTTCAGGGCGTGCGCCACCGGAAGGGTGTGCACGATATCACCCAGAGAGCTTTGCTTGATGAACAGGATGTGTTTGTCGTTTAAATCCATTTCCACTACAAGAGCCCGGTATATTTTGGGGTCACTGCGACCAGCGCAGCGGGCGGCGGCTGGACAGGCCAACCCGCTGAAATTGCATTATGACCGGCGAGTTCCCCCCTGCGGTCGATATGACAAACGATCATGGTGTTGCAGGGTGTTCACCCCGTTGCCGCTGAGCCGGGCGACGAGAACCTGTTGCCCACAGCGAGTTCTTGCCACGGCGGTAATTGTTCGCTCCGCTCACAATACCGTTCCGCTCTCTGCTCTGCACTCACGTTTAACCCTTCTTCAATACTCCCGCTAAGGACGCACTCTTCTGCCAAGTCTCACTGCTCCATATCGTACTTGATTTGAAATGGAAGAAGTTCATGATACGGTCAGGCGAGATGGCATGACGGTTTCCGCGGGCCCACTCTGGCAGAATAGGGGGGAGAACACCGGGAAGCCAGCCTGGTTTGCAGGGAGATCGGGCCTCAGCAAAACGTTTCTTTGATCGCCTGGATATGCTGATCGATGGTCAACCCATGCCGACCGGCAAATCCGGCTTCAACCCGAACCCCGCGTTCGAGCTGCCTGATGGCCGCGACAAGGGTTTTGGGGTTATTGTCGCCGAGGAGTACGGCCTCCTGGCCGGTCAGCAATTCCGCGGCTCCCACGTTTTGCGTGACCATCACCGGCGTGCCGCATTGGAGCGATTCCGGAACAACCAATCCAAATGGTTCGTAATAGGATGGCAGCACCGTACAATCGACCGCGCCATACACCGGACTAAGATCGTTCACATATCCGATATACCGGACATTGCCTGGATGCGGCGCGGTAATCGCGCTGCCGGCAACCAACAGTTCATAGCGCATGGGGTCCAATTCGACAAAGGCTTTGCACAACTGATCCAAGCCCTTGCGCTGATGGCCACAGGAAACAAACAGCAGGGACAGCCTGTGGTCAACGATCCCCAGGGCGGCTCGGGTGCGAGCGCGGGTCGTGCGGTCCATCGGTAGGAATCTGTCCGTATCGATGGGCGGATAGAGCACCTTGATCTTCGCCGGATCAACCTGATAGTGGGCCACAATCTGCCTGGCAATGGTGCCGGAATGGGCCATGATGTGGGGAGCCTGGCAAAACGCCTGTTGCTCGTACTTATTTTCAAACATATCATACATAGAGCGTAACAGTGCGGTCCGACGGATATGTCGGATGGTCTCCACATGGACACCGCCGCAGACAGTCACATGCGGGCTGCTGGTCCTTGCCGTGCCGAGGGCAAGATCGTAGTCGCGCCGCAACGGCAGCTTGTTGCAGCGATGCAGAAAGCGGAATTCGCGCATTTTTCGGGGCCACGGAGGGCGAATCTGGTGCACCGAGCATCCGAGTTCCCGGGCCAAATCCCAATCCACCCGACACGCATAGACAGTGACGCTGTCACCCTGTCGCCTGAACCCCTTGATCAGAGAACACAGGTAGGCTTCCATGCCGCCGCCCCTGGTCAAATTGGTATGCGCCAAAGCTATCCGCATGGACAATCACCTTTCATCGATAGCGCCGGGCGGCCACAGCGTACTTGATCCGTTTTGTGCGTTTCATCTCGTCTTCCCGGACAAATAGCGCTGCCAGCCACAGGCAGGCAATGCGCCATTGCGCCTCAATTCCGCGAATCCGCTTGATGCGCTGGATAATCTTGGGTGAATAATGTTTCGTATAAAAAAGAAGTTCGCCGCGCAATTTCTTCTCGAACACAGCTGCGTGGGGTGTGGTCCGTTCGCTTTGCCCTTCCAGATGGATGAGATGCGCTGCAGGTATAAAATATCCCAAGGGCCATCCGGCCTTGCGGTTCCTCAAGCCGAGATCGACATCCTCGCCATAGAGAAAATATTAATGAGTACGTTATTCACCAAGCACTGACCAGAGTTTTTTCTGTCATTTCGACGAGCACAGCGAGGAGAAATCTATAAATATCTCCGTAAGTTCTCGCGCAAGCCAAGGAGATTTCTCCCTTTGGTCGAAATGACGAAACAAGGGCTGTTGTTCGGTGATTAATGACCGTATTAATAATCCAGGTCAAATCCTGCACCTACCCCTGGCGTGTCTGCTGTCATACTATTGTCTTTTTCATAATGGGAAGGAAGAAAAACAAGAGGTAATACACGCCTGTCCCCTTCTTTCTAATTTTCAACAGCGGGATCACGTTGAACAACCTGACGTTGATCTTGCTGCCGTCATACTGAATTTTCAACAGCGGGATACAATGAACCAGCTTGAAATACTCAGTTCCTCCTCTTGTCACTGTCATTTCATGTATATCTGCACATAGCTCGTCTTCATTGCCTTCTGATAAAAATCTTGCGTGCCTTTTGCTCAACACCCTGTCCAGGTCGTCTTTGTACCGACATTTGGCATACAGCCCAATCGCTCCGCGAATGACCGCCCGCTGTCCGGCAAATGACCTGCTTCGGTCATAGAGCGAATAAAGGATGTACATAAATTCTCTTTGGAAGATAAGATTGTATGTTTCCCTGTCGCCGGCAATTTTCTCGTTGATGAAATCCACCATCATGTTTCTTCCATCGACATTGGATTGCAATTTTTCTGCACTCAAGATCTTGGAATCCCCCGAATCTTCCCGACGCAGGTAATGGTAATATGTACCTTCAACCAATTCGATTGCATTGGCAAGAATCACTGCTTTCAGGAGAAAAACGACATCTGCCGTCAGGATCAGGTCAACCGGCAGTTCCAGTTTGTTTCTAGTAAGGAAATCACGCCGATAAATTGCCGTCCACCAAGCGTGCGTGAACGCAACTTTGTTTTTTCTGATGGTGGCAGCGCGCGGGCCATAGTATCTTTTCTTGCCGTCATATGTCACTTCAAGGGCGTCGCCTTTGACGATATCGGCTCCTGTCTCTTGAGCTCGGATGTACAGTTGTTCGTAAAAGTCCACATCCACGAAATCGTCATGATCAACAAACCCGATATATTCGCCCACCGCAACCGCAAGCCCTGCGTTCCTAGCGGCCGATTCTCCGCTGTTTGTTGCCAGCGCAACGGCTTTGATCCGCGGATCCTTCTTTTCATATTCCCGTATCATGTTGAGCGAGCCGTCTGTTGATTGATCGTCAACAACGATTATCTCAATGCCTTTGATGGTCTGGTTGATCAGGGAATCCATACAGCGGACCAGCCATGGCTCTGCATTGTACACCGGCACAATGATGGAAAGCGCTGGCGGGTTATCAGGTGTTTGATTGGTATCGGTCATTTGTTTGTTGTCTTTTTCATGATGGGAAGGAAGAAGAACAAGCGGTAATATCAACAAGTATGTTTGTCACCAAACATTGGTCATATCTTTTTGTGTCATTTCGATGAGCGCAGCGAAGAGAAATCTTAAAATATTTCCGTGAGTTCTCTTCAATTCATGGAGATTTCTCCCTACGGTCTAAATGACGAAACAAGGGATGCTTCGGTGATTCAGACCTACGAGTAATCACCTTTGTCCTTCTGGCTGATTTCCAGCAGTGGAGCCAAGTTGAATAACCTGACGCTGATCATACTGCCGCTCATTTCCTTCCTTAAACATTTTCAACTCATTCTTTGACTTGATAAACAGGTATCCATTTGAAAATCTTAATTATCCGTGCCCCGTCATCGTTCACTATATCTCTGTAAAAGAAATAAACTATCGGATTGCAAAAGAACATTGTGCGAATTGTGTATGAACTGCCGAATATGTGGGAAAGGCGATCATAATTGTCCCATCCTCTAAAATCTTTTCTGGTCATGATGCTACGCATCAAGAAGTTACGCAGTCCTATCATCGCTTCTTTGTCAAAATGCTTTACTTGGGCAAAGCGCATAATCTCTTCGCTTATTACAAACCTATCGGCTTTGCGCTTCGCTTCTTGCACAAATCCTTTTGCGCTGGTGGTTCCTGCAGGATTGCGGAAATAATTATAGAATGCATCCGAAACAAATGCCATCTTATCGGAATAATAAACAGCGTGGACAAGAAAAACATTATCCTCAAAATACAGACCAGCGGGGAATTGCAACTTGTGTTCTTTTATAAGGGTGGCCCTGAAAATTTTGTCGCAGCATGAACCGTTAACTAGCCGAAGTATTTTATCTGATAGTTGTCTTACCACACCATCTACGCTGCTTCTTTTGTGAGTCGAAAGTGCGCCTTCTTTTCGGATATACCCACCCATAACGATGTCCGCATCGGTTTTACCAGCAGCAGCGAGCAGTTTCTCGTAAAAATCTACATCAACAAAATCGTCAGAATCAACAAATCCAATATATTCTCCGGCCGCAACCGCAAGCCCTGCGTTGCGGGCAACCGCTTGTCCGCTGTTCTTTTCCAACGCAATGATTTGTATCCTCGGGTCTTTCTTTTCGTACTCCCGCACGATGTTCAGCGAGCCATCCGTTGATTGATCGTCGATAACGATAATTTCAATGTTTCTGATGGGTTGATGTACCAGGGAATCCAGACAGCGGGCCAGCCAAGGCTCTGCATTATACACCGGCACAATGATTGAGAGTGCAGGCGGGTTACCAAATGTTGCCTCCTTGTTATCTGTCATGATCAACCTTTTATCGTCCCAACTTTCAGGAATTCAAACAAATAGACCTTTCCATGCTTAATTTTGAGGAATGGAATAAAACCGAACAGGCGTACCAGCGTCTTGTATCCCTTTGGTCTTATTTTTACGATTGGCAAAATCTCTAACAGATTAAAAACGTATCCGGCTTTTTTTACCACTGCGCGCTTCTCGCTCGGAGCAATAGCCAGCGCGTTTTTAAGGTATTCATATCCTGCTGTGCGCCATTCGCCTACATTGCGATCTACCGTTTCATAATCAATCTTGTCTGCAAAAAGGGATTCATTCAGATTTTTTCGGTCTGCGACCAATCTGTTCTGACCGAGAATCTGCATCAATGTTCCCAGCCGATCATTCCCTCGTTCCATGGTCGTCAGCACAATAAATTGCCGTTGATAGATCATTGAGAATACGCAGCCATGGAAAGAGTCCGTTATCACATATTCCGCGTTTTTTATGATATGCAGCCATTCGCCGAAGCTGCGGAAGTTCCCACATTCATCTCTATAAGCATCAATAATCGGATATTTTTCTGCAAAATTCGCCAAAACCTCTCTGCTTTCATCGAGGAAATAATAAGCAAGATATTCATCCTCAACCGGCAAGCAGTCATAGGCATCTATAATCGGCTGATATTCATCTGCAGTCAGCAACAGCGTTGGATCGCACACGACAGGGCTGTTGATTCCAAATTCGTTTTGCATAATCTTTGCGCCGCTATGCTCGCGCACCGAGAATGCGTCAAACCTGTCGAGACACCTTTTCGCGTATGCTTTCTCGCGCCGATTCATTCCCAGTTCGGATACACCAAAGCTGGCGGCATAGGCGCAAAGCGTCTTTTTCCCTCCCACCCAGTCAAGGTAGTAGATAAAATCTCGATGCCAAGGTGTGCGGATTATCTGGTCGCTTCCGATAACGAACTTGTCAAACAGGTCATTGACGCAATCCTTCAATTCTACCTTACTTGTGCAAATGCCCGTCATATTCAAAAACTTCTTTCGGAAGTCAGAAAAGACACTGTCGCCAGATTTCATAAATAATTCATTTCTGGGGATAACATGTATGGTATTTGGGTTATAGCCAAGCTTGTAACAAGCGCGCTCCATCGCATATCCGACCAGCACAGCACCGAAGTTATGGTCGGATATGCTGGCAAAGTTCATAATTCCGATATCTCTACCGCCCAGATGCTTTTCAATCAAATCTGAAACGCCGTCTTCTTGTTCAAGTCTCGCGAAATCGTCGAAAAACTTTCTGCGGTTGGGATGGTGCTTGCTTGGCTCTTTCAATACAGGATTGCCCCTGATAACTGGCTTGAACGGGACGGGACGCAGGAATTGCAATCTGTCTTTTATGTCATTGAAAAACTTCTCTCCCTTTGCAGAATTCAACAGCACCGCAGAGATTCCGCGACTGGTGTTGCACTTTTTATCCACTCGATCATAACCCCAAAAATCACCAAGCGAAATGTCGCTTGCGCGTGGGGTCCTTGCAAACGGGCAGGATGCGCAACTCTTCCGCAGATAGAGATTTTGCAGGAAACCCTTCATATACGTGTTGTCGGAAAAATGCTGCGAGAAGGTCCTGGCAGCCATTTCTCCCGCCTCTCTGCTATCTGAAGGTCCCTCCACCCAATGAATTGTCGTGTTAAACTCTGCACAGGAACGAATTGCCGCCCACTTGTCGCGGAAATTCACAGACACAATAGCGCCGCGATTGGTTGTTTCCCGCAAATACCTTTCCCAAACGGCGGGCGAAGGCACGCCGTGGCAGAACACGTCAATTGTCAGCAGCTGGTCGGAATCTTTGCCCAAAAATCCGTAAAGTCCAGCGACCTGGCACGGAGTTCCGGAGAACAGAACGGACTTGCCACCGTCCAGCAATTTTTTCATCTCGCGGAAGACAAGTTTCGTGTCCGATTGCAGATACTTGCTCGTTTTGAAAGCACCCAAACCGGCTTTGTCGGAAACGATTTTATGCGCGACCAGCCAATCCTTGTCAAACGCCGCACCGCAGACAGAACCGCCCGCGTCAAGCACTGCGTCCGCCAAAACCGGAAATACGCCGCCACTGGAACTTTGCATTGCTGTGTCGTCGTCGGAATATGCTGCGAAGCAAGTCGGCATTTTCGTTTCCGGGACGAATGATCTGCCAAGCGCAGGGCAAACCTGCACACATAATCCACAGCTTGCGCATTTTTCCGTATCAACGACGGGATATAAAAAACCTTCACCATTTCTTCGCATGGCAATGGCAGCATTCGAACAGGCGTCTAAGCATGCGCTGCAGCCAAAACACGCTCCCCCTATATTTCTGACATTCCCTCTCGACATTCTATTATACTTTCCCTTTATAAATCATTAGTTATAACAGGCTGTAACCCACATCGTGTGATAGCTGTTTTGCAGATAATTGCCCAGCAGGGATCAACCATATCCATCGACCACCCTTTTCAATTCACCCCTGAGCGCGTGGTAGGCACTTACAGGCTCGGTGAATTCTGGATGACCTCGGGCGCATACTGAAGAAAAGGCAGGTGGTAGGCAACAGGACAATGGCCTTGGTGCGGCTCCACGCAGCCAGCAAGATGGCGCAGTTACTTGCGATCAAAAGGGCAGAGGGCTTGATCCTGCTCGTGGCACAACGGGTAGATAGGAGGACGAGCCAGAGAGAGAGGGAGGAAAAAAACCAGGAGAGCGCGTCGCGCATAACATCCACACTGTACAGGGCAAATACTGGGGTTAGGGCTAACAGGAGCGTTGTCAAGCAACTGACAGCAGGAACAGAAAAAAGCCGCAGGACCCGATACACCACCAGCAGCATGCCCATGCCGAAACACAGGGAAACCAGTTGACCGCTCAATATCCAGTCATGGATGCAATATTGTAGGAATGCGATCAGGAACGGGTACAAAAAAACAGAGGACAGCGAATGCTCCAACAGATGCCACTGCCCGGTTGCTATCGCTTTGGCCTGCTGGATATAGAAAATACCGTCCGGATTGATGGTGGCTATCTGCGCGAGGGCAACCAGCCAAACAGCCAATCCGGCACCAAGTACCAGCAACGGCAGCCATACTGCCTGTATGCGTTTGCGTGGAATCCGCATCAAATCATTGCGCTTCGGGTTGGTACGCCAGGTCGTCACGCACGCCCGCATCATCATTGGCCCTGATCGTATTCGTTTCAGAAAATTGTAACTGATACAAGGCGTTATACTCTCCGCCCAAGGCAAGCAGCTCTCTATGCGTTCCCTCCTCCACCAACTGTCCTTCCTTGATGACCAGAATCCGATCGGCATTCTGGATGGTCGACAGGCGATGGGCGATGACGATCGTGGTCCGGTTGTGCATCAGGTTGTCCAGGGCTTGCTGCACCTCGCGTTCCGACTCGTTGTCAAGCGCTGAGGTTGCCTCGTCGAGGATGAGGATGGGAGCATCCTTGAGCAGCGCCCGGGCGATCGCAAGCCGCTGCCGTTGCCCGCCTGAGAGCCGCAAGCCCGATTCGCCGATCACCGTCTCAAATCCCTGGGGCATGGCCATGATAAAATCGAGCGCATGGGCCGCCCGCGCCGCGGCCAGAAGCTCCTCCTCCGAGCAGTCGCCACGACCGTAAGCGATATTGTTCCGCACAGTGTCGTTGAACAACACCGTTTGCTGGGTGACCACAGCCATCTGGCCGCGCAGGGAGGCCAGCGTATAATTGCGGACATCGACACCGTCAATCAACAACCCCCCTGCATCGACATCATAAAAACGGAGCAACAGATTGGTCAGGGTAGTTTTCCCGCCGCCGCTCGGCCCGACCACCGCGAGCACTTCCCCACGGTTCACCTGAAATGTGAGCTGCTTAAGCACCGGAAGAGCCTGGTCATAGCCGAAGGTGACGTCAGCGAACTCGATACGCCGGCGAAACGGAGGCATGGCCACGGCATCGGGCGCATCTCCGACATCAGAGCGGATATCCAGCAAGGTAAAGATGCGGTACCCGGCAGCAATGCCCTGCTGGATATTGGAATTGACCTTGCTCACCCCTTTGATCGGTTCATACAGCATGAGCAAGGCGGCGAGAAAGGACATGAACGCCCCTGGTGTCGCTTGGCCCGTCAGCACTTGTCCGCCGCCGAACCAGATGATGACGGCTATGCCAAGGCCGGCGAGCATCTCAATGCAGGGGTGAGAGAGGCTGCTGTACCAGGTTTCGGAAAGCAGCGTTTTCATGATGTCTTGCGTCCGGTCGGCGAATCGTTTCTTCTCAAACGGTTCCATGCAAAACGCCTTGACGATGCTCACCCCGGCGATGGTCTCGTGCAACTGACTGGTCGCTTGGCCGAGCTTCACCTGATAATTCGTGCTGATCCTCCTGAATTTACGGCCGAAGATAACGATCGGCACCCAGGTCAAGGGCAAAAAAACCAGGGCCATCAACGCCAGGCGACAATCCATGTAAAAGATCACTCCCAGCAGGCCCACCACTGAAAAGAGATCCCGCAAGGAACGGATCAGGGTATAGGAAATCGAACCTTGGACGATACTGACATCGTTGATGATCCTGGAAATCAGCTCACCCGTCGTCGTGGCATGAAAAAACCGCAGAGGTTGATCCATGATGTGGGTATAGACCATGGTGCGCAGGTCCCTGATGACACACTGTCCGGCCATCTCCAGAAAATAGGATTGGACAAAATAGAAGATGCCCTTGACAAAAAAGACCAACAAGAGCGCCAGGGGCAGGAGATGCAACAGGCTCGCCTCTTGTTTGAAAAAGATCTCATCCAAGAGCGGTTTGACCAAGTAGGCTTGTAGCGCGTTGAATCCTCCCACCGCGACCATCGCCACCATGGAGATCATCAGCTTGGCTCTGTGAGGTTTGAGCACCGCCATCAGGCGGACAATAATCTCTTTATTCGTCATAAGCAGGTACAAGAAAGTAAGGAGTAGATCGAGGCAGGAAAAGTATGTGAGCAGAGAACAACATCCGCAACAATTTGTTGGGTATGATCAAAAGCACGCTCATCACCGGGCATTGACCACCTTTTTTCTTCCGCCCGAAGAGCGAAGCGACACTGCCTCGAACGGTTGCACATCTTGCAGGTGTCGTTCTGCCTTTACCGTATTTTAGGAAAGGAAGCCAGCATAGTTCCCGGCAAAGTAAGGCGGCAATTCACCCCGGCCACTCAACAAGGCGGTCAATTCGGCAACGTTTTTTTTCGGCTGGCCACAGCTGACATCCACGACGAAATAGTCAAGACCCATCCGCGCCAGTTCGTCCGCATAGGGCAGCAGAGAAAAGACCGTATGGGCATGTACATAGACGGCCTCGTCCCTTCGGTCGAGATACAGCCGTTCACCGCGCGGGCTGGCAAAAGACCGCTGGCCTTGGAAATGAGGGGCGTCAAGGCGCGCGGTGAAAAGCGGCGGATGGCCGTGCACGGTGAACCCGACCTTCATTGCCTGAGTCTCCGGCCCGGGGACAGTCCGGGAAAAGTCGGCCAGGGCCGAGGCCAGGGTGGCCTGGTCGGTCTCCAAGGAAAACTGCGCGCCCGCCAAGCCGTGCGCCGCAACCATGCGCAGGGATAGACTGTTTAAAACATTGCAGCTGAAGTCGCCGTAGAGTTCAAGCGCACGGTCGGTCGGCGGCTGTCTGCTGCTATCGGCGAACAGGCCGGCCTGGCCGATATGGCCGATCTGGAAGCACGCTGTTCCCTGTTGCCGGAGTTGTTCTATGGCTGCACGGTACCAGGGCAGGTGTTCTTCACGGAGCACCGCTGGCAGCGCCCAGACCAGCGGTCTCTCCCCGGATCGTCGCCCTTTAGCTTGCAGCCCCCACGCCAATGTCCTTTTGTTGAGTTCGACCAGTACCCTGGCAACCTTGAAGGGATAGCGGAGCGTCATCGCTTCGGGCGTGCTGACTTTGAGCCACCATTCCGAAGATGCCGACCGTCCGCGTCTCGCTGCTCCGTGACCGGCCCGAGGTTCCTTGCCCGCCTGCCGGCCCGGAGTGGCCGGCCCGCGGGTACCCGAATCCATGATGCCGAGATCGGCCAACAGCCGCTCCAAAGCCGCAGGGTCGGGTTCTGGCACGGTCATGCGCATGGCTGTCCGTGCCAGGGCCGAACGTTTCCCCTCATCGCGCCCGCTCACGTCCACCCTGAACAGGACCCCTTGAAACGGCTGCCGCAACCGTCCCGGGTCCACGCCGCCCAGCCCGATGGTCGCCGTTTGCCCCGCCTCCGCCTGCTCCGCCTTCCTGCCTTTGATCGCCAGGGTGCGCAGGGTAAAACTCATCCGGTCTCCACTCCGCTCCTCGTAGAGCCGCAAGCGATCGCCCAAGCGGATCGATGCCTGCAAGACCACCTGCGCATTCGTGGTCCGATCCGCTGCCGGGCCTTTGGCTATGTCCAGGCGGACCACTTTGCCGACCACCTCACCGGTGCTCCCGGAAAGCCTGGGCACGATCAGCCGATTTTCCTGACCGGCGAGCAAAAATCCAGGACCATGTTTCCGGCCCATGGATGCGGCCAAAAGCCGGTGCGCCTCGGCCAGCATCTCGTCCTGCCGAGCTGGGGAGGCATCAAGCGCATCCAGGGCGAGGCGATATGCCTGGACCGTGTTGCGGACATAGGCCACCGACCGGAGCCGGCCCTCGATTTTGAGACTGACCACACCGGCTTCCCTTGCCTTGGCCAAATGGTCGATGCCGCTGAGGTCATTCATGGAAAAAAAATACCCGCCGCCTTTGCCACCCTGGCCTGATCCCGCCCGCTTGCCGGAAGGCAACCAATCGTATCGGCGGCGGCAAGGCTGCACGCACCGTCCGCGCAAACTCGATTTACCGCCGTACAGGCTGGAAAAACGGCAGAGCCCGGAATAACTGAAACACATGGCCCCGTGGATGAACATCTCTAGTTCCATCGCGCATTGGTGGTGGATGGCCCGGATCTCGTCAAGGCTCAACTCGCGGGCCAGAACAACGCGCGTATATCCCAACTCCTTGAAATAATTCGCTGCCAGGGCATGGTTGACCGTCATCAGGGTCGAGGCATGCGCCTGCAATCCGGGAAAAAACCGCCGCACCAGATACAGAAGGCCCAAATCCTGAATGATCAGCGCATCAGGCCCAATTCCGGCGAGGACAGATAAGGTTTTCAGAGCCAGGGGAATCTCGTCTTCCTTGACCAGGCTGTTCATGGCCACATACAGCCTTTTTTGGCGTTCGTGGGCATGGGCGGTCATGGCCGCGATCTCCGCCAAGGTGAAATCGCGCGCCAGAGCGCGGGCATTCAGTCCGGGCGCGCCGACATACACCGCATCCGCTCCCGCCTCCAAGGCGGCTTCAAAGGCAGCCAGCGTACCGGCTGGTGCCAGCAGTTCCATGGTGGTAACGGCAGGGGTGGGAGGAATCATGACTGAACAGGGCCCCAAAAAATCAAACGCTCGCAGGAGACAAAAAGCGCTGGGCCGGGGCAGGAGTGGGATAGCCGGATCGCAAGGGACTACTCGACGGGACGGTACGGGGCCAGCGGATAATCGACCGACGGCAAGGGCAGGATAAAATAAAAGTTGTTGCCTTCCGCCGTTGGTTCATAGCCGACGCTGCCGCCGTGCATCTCGACCACCAGGCGGATAAACGACAGGCCATGCCCTGTACCGGGGATATTCAGATTATCGTCACCGCGCATCCCTTCCTGAAACAACCGAATGCCCCGCTCCACCGACATGTTGGGACCCGTGGTGAAAACGTTGAATTTGATCCCTTTCTTGCCTGGTTGCTGAAAATCATCGACGATTTCCCGGCCATAGGCCATGGCTTTTCGTGGTTGCCCCCGGTGGTCGACAACCTCCTTGCTATACTTGGCGGCGTTGGAAAAGAGATTGGCATAAACCTGGGCCAGCAGACCGATGTCAACCATGATCGGAAACTCTTCCTCATACATGTTCTGTGGCCGATCAACCGTCACATTGGCCGCCTGCAAACGACTGGTATAGTGGTCCAGTTGGGGTATGATCACCTCTTTTTCGACAAAACACCGTCTGGGATGCAGCACAAGGTGCCCGCGCTCGAAATGTTCCCTGCGGAACAGGCTTTCGATGAACAGACTCATATTGGCATGGTGCTTGACGATTTCCTGGTGATATTTGACCAGCTCCTCCTGCAGGGCCTGCAACCGGTCGCAACAGTTTCCGCACTGCGGCGAAGCGATGTCTTGGCTCGCCTTGATTTCACGCCGTAATTGCTCAAGCGAACCGATCTTCTTTTTCAAGAGGTTAAACAGATGCCGGAAATACATATTGGGCACAATGATATTGTGCTCTATATCGATCACCAGCGTATTGATGAACTTCAGCCGTTCAATATTCTGCCGGGCGATCAGCCGGTTGTCGAGGTTGTAGCCGATCCGGTTGGCGTATTTGGTGAAAAAAAACTTATCGACCTCGGTCAGCCCTTCTTCTCGCCGGATCTCGAACATTCCCAATATCCGGTCGTAGCCATACAATCCCCGGACATCATCCCACAGCCGCATCTGCCGTCCAGGAACACGGTCCTCGATTTCACTGGAAAAAGGCTGCTTACTGAAAATGGGAACAATATAGGATTCGCCCAGATCGTAGGGCGTCTCCTGCATCTGAACCGGATAACCCGCCGGTCTCGGTTCACTCAGCACCCCATCCTCGCTGGAGCAAACCAACTGCAGACCACGCTCGCGATTCTCGCACAGATACAGTCCACTGGTGACGCCGGCCAGAGCCAAAGGAACGGAAACGCAGATCCGGTAGAAATCATCTAAGGAGTCGTATTCCTGAGACAGATCGAAGAAGGCCTTGAGAAAATCGTTGCGGCCTCGAGAGAAGTTATACTGTTCGTAACTTTTCGCCTTTTCCCAGACGCGCTGACAGACCGCTTCCAGGTCGGGCGGAATGGGTGCTTTGGTCGGTTGGCTATTCATAGGCATCTGTGATCAAAGGATTTCCACCAGCACCGCCGCCACCGGATGTTATCGCTTGGTGACAACCACAGCATCGCGATTATCCTTTTCCAAAAGCAGGACATCCACCCGTTCGCGGTCCGCCGGATCAATGACCATGCCGACATAGTCGGGCTGAATCGGCAACTCCCGGCCGCCCCGGTCGATCAATACCGCCAGCTGGATCGACAGGGGTCTGCCGTAATCCATGATCGCATCCATGGCGGCGCGGATAGTCCGGCCGGTAAAAATAACGTCATCAACCAGAACGACCCGCTTATCTTCGAGCAGAAAGCCGATGTCCGACTTCTTGACGATCGGATTTTGCGAGATGAGGCTCCAATCGTCGCGGTACAGGGTGATATCGAGCGTACCGGCAGGCAGGTCGATCTCTTCCTGCAGTTCGATCCGCTGTTTGATCCGCTGCGCCAGATACACCCCGCCGGTATGGATGCCGACAATCGAAAGATTGGCCACACCGTGGTTGCGCTCCACGATCTCCAGGCTGATACGGTCCAGACTCCGCTCGATATCTCTGCCGATCATGATGGTTCTTGTGTCCATTGCCCCTCTCTCTCCCAAAAATAGTTTTCCCCCCTGGCATCCACCAGATTGATTGCCTCGGGGTACGTCTCGCACTCCACCGCGAACACCCGGGCGGCGATGTCGTCCGGAGTATCGCTGTCATCCAGGCCCACACAGCGTTGCAGCACGATCGGCCCCTGATCGTACAGACCGCTGGCGAAATGGACGGTACACCCGCTCACTGTACAACCTCGGGCTTTGACGGCCTCATGGACGTGATGGCCGTAGAACCCTTTTCCGCAAAAGGAAGGAATGAGCGCCGGATGGATATTGAGGACCGAACGGCGCAGGTGTTCAGGCGGCGCGTAGAGTTTGAGATAGCCGGCCAAGGCAACGAGATCGACCTCGTAATTCGCCATGACCTTATTGATCTCGTCGTTGCCGGCGGCGTGAAAAGCGGGATATCCGTACCGCCTGGCCTTTTCCAGTCCCAACACGCCGGCAACGTTGGCGATCACCACCTGAATCCGGGCGTGCAGGGTCCCGGCCGCTATCCGCTCATGAAAATTATCCAGCGTTCTGCCGCTGCCGGAAAGCAGAACCGCCATCTTACGCATGTTCGGCTCCTGCAAAATAGGGGTTGGCAGCCGGATCGATGTCACGCAGCCATTGGACAATGGCGGCGTCGTAGGCGGCGGTCAACTCGAAAACCTTGCGGGCCAAACGGAACCGGGTGGCCAAGGTGGTGTTGCCCTGGTCCTGCAATTCGGCTACGACCTGCGCATAGTCGGCCGGATCGACAATCACGGTGACATCCTGGAAATTCTTGGCCGATGCCCGCAGCAGGGTCGGGCCGCCGATGTCGATATTCTCGATGGCGTCGACCAAGGTGCAACCGGGCACGGCCACAGCCTCGGCAAAGGCGTAGAGGTTGACCGCCACGATGTCGATGGGCTTGATGCCGTAGCGCCGGCACTGCTCCTGGTGTTCCGCGTTGTCGCGCTGGTGAAGGATGCCGCCATGCACCAAAGGGTGAAGAGTTTTCACCCGCCCGTTCAGCATTTCAGGGAAACCGGTGAACGTCGACACATCCGTCACGGCCAGGCCGCTGGCGCGCAGCTTTTGAGCCGTGCCGCCCGTGGACAGGATTTCGATCCCCATGGCGACCAAGGCCCGGGCAAATTCCTCGCATTTGGCTTTATTGGTCAGGCTGACCAGGGCCCGCTCCACTCGTCTCATCTGCGCTCGATTCCCTGCTTATTCTTTTTTCAAAAATTGGCGAATCTGCCGCCGCTCGTGCTTATCGGGCCGCCGGTCGGGCTGCTCGGTGTGCAGTTGCAAGGCCTTGCGTTCAGCCAGCATCTGTTCCCGCTTGACCCGCGATTCCTCGGTTTCTTCGTACAAGGTTCGCGCCACCACCGCTGGTCCGCGCTGTTCGCTGACCGTCTGAATACACACCGAGGTTTCGAGGAAGCCCTGCCGGATTGTCAACAGGTCGCCCGCGCGCACCATGCGGGCCGGCTTGACCCTGGCGCCATTGACCGCCACATGACCGGCCCCAACTTCCTTGGCGGCCAGGGACCGGGTTTTGAAGAACCGAGCCGCCCACAGCCATTTATCGATCCTCACTTGCTCCATGTCTGCCGCCGACATCCCTTCTTTTTTAATAAAATACCACAGTTGTCTGGATCGATCAAACAAAGAAGCAGGCCCTGGCCGCTGCCCGGCGCCTCCTTGCGCCGCCCCCGCATGGCCGGCGGGACCAAGGGAGTTGTCGAAACCGTGAAAATGGAGTAAGGGACATGCTCATTCTCCCCAAAACGCTCCCTATGTCCTTGCACACCGTCGGCATCAACCAATTCACCTGCCCTGTCCGCATTCCTGAAAAGGACGGCGGCATGCAACACACCGTAGCCACCATCGACTTGCAGGCCCGGGTACCCCGGGGCCGGCTCGAATCCTGCGTCAGAACCATGACCGCCCTCCTGGCCCGATTCCTGCCGGATATCCATGCGGGCATCTTCCCGGAACTGTTGACCGAGGTCTGCCGGCAGCTCCAGGCCACCGAAGCCTGGCTGACCATGCGTTTTCCCTATTTCATCGCCAAAAAGGCGCCGGTGAGCGGCACCACGAGCCTGATGGAATACCAATGCACCTTTACCGCCACCTCGGCAACCAGCGGAGAACCGTTGCTCACCGTGGTGGTGCCGGTCACCACGCTCTGCCCCTGCTCCAAGGAGATCAGCGCGGCCGGGGCCCACAACCAGCGGGCCGAGATCACGCTCACTGTCCGTCCGCTGGAGCTGATCTGGCTGGAGGATCTGATCGCCATGGCCGAGTCCTGCGGCTCTTCCGAGGTGTACGCCCTCCTGAAGCGGCCCGACGAAAAATATGTGACCGAACGGGCATACGCCCGACCGATGTTTGTTGAGGACGTGGCCCGCAAGGTTGCCCAAAAGGCCCTGGCCCACGCCGACATTGCCTGGTTTTCGGTGGGGGTCGAGAGTTTCGAGTCCATCCACAACCACAATGCCTACGCCCTGGTCGACAGCCGCGACCTCAGAGCAGTCGATTCCAGCGGCTGAGCGCCCGTCAGAGACGTTGCCCCAGCCCTCCCAGGCAAAGATATTTCAGCTCCAAGTATTCCTCTATCCCGTACTTCGAGCCTTCCCGCCCGATCCCCGATTCTTTGACCCCCCCGAACGGAGCCGCTTCGGAGGACATTCGGCCGGTATTGATGCCGACCATGCCATATTCCAAGGCTTCGGCTATCCGCCAGATCCGGCCGATGTCTCGGCTGTAGAAATAGGCGGCCAAGCCATAGGAAGTGTCGTTGGCCAAGGCGACCGCCTCGTTGTCGTCTTTGAACACGAAGAGCGGGGCTACCGGTCCAAAGGTTTCGTCGCGGGCGATCTGCATCTCGATAGTGGCGCCCTGCAACACCGTGGGTTCGAAAAAAAAGCCGGAGTCGCCCAACCGCCTGCCGCCGCAGGCAATGCGGGCCCCCTTGGCCACGGCATCGGCGATCTGTTCCTCGACCTTGCAGATGGCATCGAGATCGATCAATGGCCCCTGCTGCACCTCTGCCTCAAAGCCATTGCCGACCTTGAGCGCGCGCACCGCTTCCACCAGCTTGGCGGTAAACTGTTCGTACACCTTCTCTTGAATGAGAAAACGGTTGGCGCAGACACAAGTCTGCCCGGAGTTGCGATACTTGGATGCCACGGCTCCACGCACCGCCGCATCGAGATCGGCATCGTCAAACACGATAAAGGGGGCGTGCCCGCCCAGTTCGAGGGAAACCTTTTTCACGGTGGCGGCACAATCCCGCATCAGCAGTTTGCCCACGGCGGTCGATCCGGTAAAGCTCAATTTGCGGACCAGGGGATTGGCGGTCATCTCGGCGCCGATTGCGGCCGCTGGACCGGTCACCACGTTGAAAACACCCGGAGGGATGCCAGCCTCATCGGCCAGCGCGGCCATGGCCAGGGCGGACAAGGGGGTCTGGCTCGCCGGCTTGACCACCACCGGGCAACCGGCCGCCAAGGCGGGGGCCGCTTTGCGGGCAATCATGGATGAGGGGAAATTCCAGGGGGTGATGGCGGCGCAGACGCCCACCGGTTCCTTGAGAACGATGATCCGCTTTTCCTGCTGCCCCATGGGGATGGTGTCGCCGTACACCCGCTTGCCCTCCTCGGCATACCATTCGATATATCCAGCGCCGTACAGGATTTCTTCTTGGGCATCGATCAAGGGTTTGCCCTGCTCCATGGTCATAATGACGGCCAGATCCCGGTGATGGGCGATGAGCAACTCATACCAGCGGCGCAGCAGAAAAGCCCGTTGTTTGGCGGTCAAGGCTCGCCAGGCTGGCCAGGCGCGGTGGGCAGCCTCGATGGCGGCACCGGTTTCCTTGCTCCCCAACGCCGGCACCGTGCCAACGGTCGCACCGGTCGCCGGATCGGAAACGACAATCCGGTCGTCCCGGTCGCCGCCGACCCATTTGCCGTTGACGTAACACTGAGAGCGCAACAGCTCCTTTCGACCGAGTTCCATTCCTCCCCCGTACAATAACAGCAAACAGGCAGCACGTCGGCAAGAGAGCATTGCTGCCTGTCCATGTGAAAACAATATGCAATCCCCCGGCCATGTGCTACTCTACCAGGAAGCGGTCCCTACCATACACCGGGCTGCCGTTTTTTTCATCCACGATCATAGGCTCAACAAAAGGCTGAAACTGAAACTTATGACCGCTGAACGACGAATATACGAACGAGTCCCCGATTTTCTGCCCCTTGAAATCCGCGTGGTGCATGCACCGGATGGCCAGGAACTCGCCGGCCCGTTTTCCGGAAGGATCATCGACATTTCGTCCCACGGGGCCTGCCTGCTCATGACCCAGGTCATGAGCCATGCCTTTCACGTCTTCTACTCTACCCGCGACACCGCAGGCGCCGTACTCCAGCTCATCATCGACCAACCGCCGGATATCGGCCATCATATCCTGACCGCCCGTCCCGTATGGCTGAACGCTTTCCAACAGGATACAATCAGGGCGTTCAAGATGGGGGTGGAATGTATCGAGCCCCCGGGAGATGGGAAGATGCAGGCATTGCTGGTAGCCCTGCGCAAGGATCAGGAAGTGCGGGCCGCATGGTGGCGGGGCCACAGCCAGCGGACCTGAGCGCACGAAACTGTTGGCCCTCTCACAGCGCATAGTGGCGAAATAGAGATCTGAAAAAGACAGGATAGCCCCCCCTATAACAAGGCTTTTTCCTGCCTGTTTATTTTCTCGGGAGTAGGGTATACTTTCTTCTTCATGCCTCCACGCACTCCGCGCCACAGTCCGCTCGCTGAACGGATGCGCCCCAAACGTCTGGATGATTTTGTCGGCCAACAGCATTTGGTCGGCGAAGGGAAATTTCTCCGTCAACTGATCGAAGGGGGCACCATTCCTTCTCTGGTCTTCTGGGGACCGCCCGGTTCCGGAAAGACCACCTTGGCCACCATCCTCGCTCAGGCGGTTTCCGCCCATTTTGTCTTCTTTTCCGCCGTAATCTCCGGGGTCAAGGAAATCAGGCAGATCGTCGAACAAGCCAAGATCCTCCAGGAGCAGAGCACACAGCCCACCATCTTGTTTGTCGACGAGATTCACCGGTTCAACAAAAGCCAGCAGGATGCCTTCCTGCCCCATGTGGAAAGCGGCCTCTTGACCCTGATCGGGGCAACCACCGAGAATCCGTCTTTTGAAATCACCGCCCCTCTGCTCTCCCGTTGCCAGGTTCTGCTGCTTGCGCCTTTGCGGCCTGCGGATATCGCGCACGTTATCCGCAGGGCCTTGACCGACGACACCGACGGGTTGGGCCGAGAGCACTTGATCATTGAAGAGGAACCCTTGCGACTGCTCGCGGAAGCGGCGGATGGTGACTGCCGCCGGGCCTTGAACTACCTGGAGACTGCCGTCTACCTTGTCTTGGACGCATGCCGGGATACGGCTAGCGGGGAGCAACAACGGATCATCACCACCGCCTGCGTCCGTGAGACCCTGCAACAAAAAACCCTGCGCTACGATGCCGACGGCGAAGAGCATTACAACCTCATCTCCGCCCTGCATAAAAGTCTGCGGGACAGCGACCCAGACGCCGCGATGTACTGGCTGGCGCGGATGCTGGCCGGCGGCGAAGACCCCATATATCTTGCCCGGCGGATGATCCGCTTTGCCTCCGAGGATATCGGCAATGCCGACCCTCATGCCCTTGCGGTCGCCCTCAACTGCCGGGATGCCTATCACATGCTCGGATCGCCGGAAGGTGACCTGGCCTTGATCCAGGCCGCCGCCTATCTGGCCACCGCCCCGAAAAGCAATGCCCTGTACGCCGGTTTTGCGAAAGTCCGCGCCGACATCCAGCGCACCGGCTCTCTCCCGGTCCCCCTTCACCTGCGCAATGCCCCGACCAAACTGATGCGGGAATTCGGATATGGACAGGGATATCAGTACGCCCACGATGATCGCGACGCGCTCGTTGCCCAAAAACACTTGCCGCCGGAGCTGACAGGCGCCATCTACTACGAACCGACCAATCGCGGCTATGAGGCGGTGATCAAGGATCGGCTCACCAAATGGAAACAAATCCTCAAACAACGGGCCCAGCACCATGCGCACAAAAAAAACACGGAATAGACCGACCATCTTGCTTCTGCTCTTGCCGCTGCTGGTCCTGCTCACCGCATCCGGTGTCAAGGCCGCCTCGTTCCGCCTAATCTACGGCAACGACAATCTCGGCGAACTCGACGGCTGCGGCTGACGCGACAGCAAACTGGGCGGTCTGTCCAGAAAGGCCTTTTTGGTCAGGGAACAGAGCAACGATCCCCGGCGGCCGGCACTGGTCGTCACCGGAGGCAATCTGCTGTTCGAGCGGGAGCAGTTAACGCCCAGCAGCGCAGGAGCGGCAAAAATAGCCGCCAATGGCGTCCTGCAGGCCATCCAGAAAATGGGCGCCACCTTTGCCGGTGTCGGTGTCCGCGACCTGGCCGCGGGTAGCGCCTTCCTCAAGGCATCCCACCAACCGCCGACTTTCAGTTGGATTTCCCTCAATCTCGTTGATCCCACGACGCGCAAGCCACTGTTCGCTCCCATGATCCGATGTCAGGTCGGCGCCATCAGAATCGCTGTCCTGGCGCTGACCGATCATACCGCTCTGGCCAATGATTCCCGGGAATTCCAGGCCGTGGATTGGCGCACCGCCTTACCCCCAGTCCTGGTCAAGGCGGAACAAGAGGCTGACTTCATCCTGTTGCTGTCGAACTACCCCTACAGTGAAAACCTCAAGATAGCCTGGGCACACGGTTCGATCGGCCTGATTCTCCAAACAGGCCACGTCACCGGCAACATGCAGCCCATCCCGGTCAACAGGTCATTGCTTGCCCAAACCGACATCCGGGGCAAATACGTGGGGATTCTCGATATCGACTGGCAGGGCCGCAACGCATGGAGCGAGGTCGGGCAGCCATTGCAGGGCAAGGAAAAGAAACAGCCGGTTTCCACCTACGCCAACCGGTTCGTTGCCCTCCATCAATCCCTGCCTGCTGCCCCGGAAATCGAAGCGCTGGTTCAGCAGACCCAGCGGCAAATCGAGCGGCTGCAGCAGCCTCGGACCCCGTGACGGCTTGACCATCCTGAAGAACAAAAAAGAAAAAGGCTGCCCGGTGCGGGCAGCCTTTTGTGTTATGCTTGAAAACGCGGTGGCGAGTTAGCAGCCAAACGCCTTTTGCAGGTTGGGGATGGTCTGCTTCTTGCGGCTCATCATGCCGTCAATCCACATGGAGTTGCCGGACAATTTCGCGCCAAAGGCGCCTTCGATCAAAGCCGGGTCGTCGGAGAGAACCATCAGATCGGTGCCTTCCTTGACCACGTCGGTGAGCATCAGCAATACCGAGTGGCGCTCGCCGCCCTTCTGCTCTTTCATCGCGTTGTACAGAGCTTCACGCATGTCGGCTACCTGATCCAGGGTGGCAAGTTCGAGCTGACCAACGCCGACCTTCTTGCCCTTCATGTCGAAATCTTTGTAATCACGATGGAGCAGATCCATGGCGGGAACGCCGGCTACGGCGCTCTTGGCCTTGAGCATTTCCATGAACAGGCCTTCGGTATCGCTGACCCCGGAGATGGCGGAAAGTTCTTTCACAGCCTTTTTGTCGGCATCGGTGCATGTCGGGGACTTGAAGTTGACCGTATCGCTCAAGATAGCAGCCAGCATCAAACCGGCAACCTTGGGCTGCACGGCTACCCCTTCCATATCATAGAGGATCTTGAGCACTGTTCCGGTGCAGCCGACCGGCAGGTTGCAGAAGAAAATCGGCTGGTTGGTGGTGACATCGCCGATCTTGTGATGATCGACCACGGCCACAACCTCGCCAGCGCTGAGATTGTCCGGGGCTTGGGTCAAATCACTGTGGTCAACCAAGGCGATCTTTTTGCCGGTGGCATCGGTCAGAAGCGCAGGGGTAGCAAAACCGAACTGTTTGAGCACCATCTCGGATTCGGGGTTCAGCTTGCCCGATACGGCGGGAACATAATCTTGACCTTTGGCCTTCATCAACTCGGCATAGGCAATGGCAGAGGTGACAGAATCGGTATCCGGACTTTTGTGGCCTACAACATAAACAGACATAGCGTAATCCCTCCCAGAACTTGTTCAATGACACATAACAAATATGTGCGCTTCTCTTTTCCCCCGGACCACCTACGGGCCGGAAACAATAAAATTGAACGATATTATAATGTTCGCTGATATGCGTCAAGCAGAAAAAGGGGAAACCCCTGCCACGCCCGACAATTCAGCAGAAACAACAAAATAAGGGCGACCGGTCCCTTGGGACGCAACGGGCAGAAAGGCGGAACAATCAATCTCGGCTGCCGCCAAAAAAACGCAACAACATCAAAAAGAGGTTGATGAAGTCAAGATAGAGGGTCAAGGCGCCGATGATCGCCCCCTTGCGAATGGCGGCATCACCTTGGGTCATGATGCCATTCTCGCCGATATTTTTGATCTTCTGCACGTCATAGGCCGTCAATCCAACGAAAACCAGCACGCCGATGGCTGAAATAGCCCAGTAGAGAGCGGGGCTCTGCAAGAAAATGTTCACCAGTGAGGCCAAAATGATGCCGATCAGCCCCATGAACATGAATGACCCCAGACCAGACAGATCACGTTTGGTGACCATGCCATACACCGCCATGGCCGCGAACATGCCGGCGGTCACCAGAAAGGTTGCGGCAATGGAAGCCTTGGCGTAGACGAGAAAGATGGTCGACAGGGTCACACCGTTTAAGGCCGAATAACCAACAAAAAGTCCGGTGGCTGTGCCTGGTTGTATCCGCCCGATCCTGGCGGAGAGAAAGAAGACCAGCCCGAGTTCGACCAGCACCAGGATGAAGAAAATCGGGCTGGCAATCAGGGCCGAGACCAACCCCGAAGCAGCGACAAAATAGGCCACGAAGCCGGTTATGGCGAGGCCAACGGCCATCCAGTTAAAGACCTTGGCCAAAAAGACGGTCGAAGCCTGCTGCCTGGCCTGGGCCAAGGTGATGTCGCGCATTTCAATCTGTGTCTGCATTACTGCCTTCTCCTTGATGAATAAATAACGAGAGGTGGGCTCAATGTCTCACTATATAACCATTCTGCCCGGAAAGGCAATACAGACCGAGGCACGCGGAGTCAAAACCGATTGATCTTCAGGACGGCGCACACCAGAACAGGGCTGCGCCAGTTGTTCGGCTTGACCGATGACAGCGCGAAAACACCTGCCAATTCGCGGCAAAAAGAGCGGTTTCCTGGTACGCATGGATAAATCGGGAAAACGATGCAGGCCCCATCACCTTCCGGAGTGCCTCCGCGATCATTCTGCAACGATTTCCCACTACCTCCCGGCCCGAGAGTCACAAAAGCCCGCCAAGGCTCCAACCCGGGTACCCTCCTTCTCTGTCAGCCCGTACTGTCTCACCTTGCAAGCGCTTCACGGACCTTGGTCGCCAAATCCCTGACGGTAAAAGGCTTGCGGAGAAAATGAATGTTGCCGCCCTCTTGCTCCGGCCTGACAACCGTTTGATCCTCATATCCGGACATGTAGAGGGTGTGCATCCCGAGACGCGAATTGCAAAGCAGCTCAGACAATTCTCTGCCGTTTATGGTCGGCATGACCACATCGGTGAGCAGGAGATCAATCTCGCCGACATGGCTGATGGATCGCTGGATCGCTGCCATGGGATTGGCGGCGGGAAGCACCTCGTAGCCCAGCCCTGTCAGGATGATATTGGCCATTTCGAGGACGGCCTGATCATCCTCGGCCACCAGAATGGTTTCCCCCCGGCCGCGCGGAATGGCCGCCGCCTGCTCCGGTCCATCTTCGGATACACATACACTCTCCTGGGCACGCGGCAGGTAGATGTTGAAGGTCGTCCCCTTGCCCGGCACGCTTTCCACGTCAAGCGAACCGTTATTTTGCTTCACGATTCCGTAGACCGTCGCCAATCCCATGCCGACCCCGCGACCGTCCTCCTTGGTGGTGAAAAACGGTTCAAAAATCTTGCCGAGAATGCCATTGTCCATGCCGCAACCATTATCGCTAACCGTCAGCAACGCATATTCGCCGGGGATCACATCTAACTGGCTGCCCCAGTTGTCCGCATCAAAACAAACATTCCTGGTTGCAATAGTGATGTTGCCCATGCCGATGATGGCATCGCGGCTGTTGACTAACAGATTGGCCAGAATCCGATCGATCTGGGTCGGATCGATTTTGACCGGCCAGATATCCGATCCGGGGCACCAGTGCAACCGAATCTCTTCACCGATCAGCCTGGTCAGTATTTTAAGCATACCGGCCACGGTTTCGTTGAGATCAAGCACCTTGGGGACAACGACTTGATGCCGGGCGAAAACCAGCAGTTTTCTGGCCACACCGGCCGAACGTTGCGCGGCATCAAAAATGTCCCGGAAAAAACTGTACTGAGAGGAAGCGGAATCAGTTTCCGCCAGACCCAGTTGGGCATAGCTGAGAATGACCGTGAGCATGTTGTTAAAATCGTGCGCCACTCCGCCAGCCAGACGGCCAATGGCCTCCATTTTCTGCGCGTGATTCAGCTGTTCTTCCAGTTTCTTGTGCATGAGTTGCGCATTTCTTTGCTCGGAGATATCCCGAACGACGCACCAGACACCTTCCTGCTCCCTGGCATCGTTATACAGCAAAAATCCCTCCATCTCGGCGGGGAAAAGACTGCCGTCCTTCCGTTGGTATTCTTTTTCGTAGGCCTCGGAAAATCCTTTGGCCCGGACCTGATCCCGCAACATGATCGCATCGATCACATGCCACTTTGCCGGCGTCAGGTCGATATAGGTGACAGACCGCAGTTCCTCGGCCGTATAACCAATCATCCGTTGAAAAGATGTATTGCTTTCATGGATGCGCCCCTGCATGTCGATGGCAAACACGCCTTCCGTCATGCTCTCGTAAAACTGACGAAACTTCCACTCGGATGTGCGCAGCGCCTTTTCCGTCATCCGCAGCGCCTTGGTCTCCGCCTCCAGTTGCAGCATCTTCTCTTCGAGCTTACGCACGAGCCGCTCGTTGTAGAGCTTGAGCACCTGCTCGTCAGGAATGAGATCGGGAAGAGAGTCGCTCGGCGACGAATGCGCTGCCAGCGCCTCGCGGACAACGGCAAGGAGGTCCTCCGGTTCGCAAGGTTTAACCAGAAAATGGTCAGCGCCTATTTTCATGGCCAACATCTCATCCTGGGGACCTATGTAGGTGGCCGTATAAATGACGAATGGAATCCGGCACCATTTTTCGTCTCTTTTCACGGTGCGGCACAATTCGAATCCGTCCATCACCGGCATGAGGATATCGCTGACGATGAGGTCGAATTCCATGGAATCAAGTTGAATCAATGCCTCGGCGCCATTGATGGCGGAATGTACCGCATAGCCATTGCCCTTAAGCAGTACCTCGGCGAAATAACGGTGTTCCTCATGATCATCCACAATGAGGATGCGGTGTTCACTCATCGACTGTCTCCATATTTCCCGACAGGTAACGCCTGATTTCGGCGACAAAGGTATCGGGGTTGATCGGTTTTTCGATATAACCGGTGGCGCCGGCGGCCAGAATCTGCTCCCGGTCGCCAACCATGGCGTACGAGGTCACGGCAATAATCGGTACCCCATCGAAGCGCGGACGCTTCCTCAATGCGGCTGCCACGGCGTATCCGTTCATTTTCGGCAATTGAACATCCAGCAGAATGGCCTGTGGATCGCATTGCAGGGCCATGGCGACACCTGCTTCGCCGTCCCCGGCCGCGATAACGGAGAATCCATGTTTTTCCAGCAAGAACCGCATCAGATACAGATTCTGTTCGTTATCCTCTATGATCAGCAAGCGGTTGTTCATTCCGTACCTCCTGATATCTGTGAGGCAAGCGTATGGTAAAGGTGCTCCCGCGCCCCCATTGACTTGTTGCAGCAATGGACCCACCCATTAATTCGACCATTTTCTGACAGATGGGCAAACCGAGACCAGTTCCTTCGTGCTTGCGGGCCACCCCGGACTCAATCTGGTAAAACGGCCGGAAAAGATGTTCGATCTTTTCCGGTTGTATGCCGATGCCGGTATCGGTGACCGACAGCAAATAGTCCCCGTTTTCCTCGCGGCAGGCAATGCTCACCCATCCCTGTTCGGTGAACTTGACCGCGTTGTTGAGCAGATTCAGCAGTACCTGTTCCAGCCGGCGCTGATCGGCAACGATCTCGCCAGCGCTGTCTTCGATCTCCATCCTCAGTTCGATCGCTTTTTGTTCCGCCAGAGGGGCGATGAGTTTGACCGCTTTTTCGATCGATGCACTCAAGGCAAAGGAGGTGATGGCTAATTCCAACTGGCCGGCGCTGATCTTCGAGATATCGAGCACGTCGTTGATCAGAGCCAGAAGATGACGGGCGCTCTTCTGCACCATGCCCATCTGCTTGTGCTGTTCGGGATTGAGCGGTCCCGCCAATTCTTGCAGCATGATCCCGGTAAAACCGATGATCGAGTTCAGGGGGGTGCGTAGTTCGTGCGACATGGTGGCGAGAAAGGTCGACTTGCCCCGGTCGGCCTCCTGGGCTGCCTCCAAGGCCTGCCGCAATTTCTCCATGACCTCGTGTTCATCCGTAATGTCTTCAATGATTCCGACCATCCCCTTGAAGGGTTCGTTGGAATCGTAGGCGCACAAATTCAACCGGGCCCAAAACGGCGAACCGTCCTGGCGGACAATTTGCATTTCTTCCTTGTAACAGGCCTTCTCGCTGACTACGTGAGTATACGCTTGCTGCCCGAAACGGATATACTCTTGCTCATCCGTATATAACATGCTGATCGGCTTCCCGATAAGCTCTCCCGAGGGGTAGCCGGTCATTTCCTCGAATTTCCGGTTGCAATGGTGGATGATTCGCTCCTTGAGCAGAACAATGCCAGCACTTGCCGACTCGAAAATGGCGCGTTGCTCGTCGTTGACGGCCGCCAGTTCCGCTGTTCGTTCGGCCACCCGCTGCTCCAGGGTTTCAGCTTGCCGGCGCAAATGTTCATTGAGGAGACGAATCTGTTCTTCCGCCTGCCTGCGTTCAGTGATATCGGAGCCAATACTGAGGATCTCTTTCACTTTTCCCCCGGCATCCGTCACCATCTTGTTGGTCCAGTCGATCCAGACGCGTTCGCCGTCACGGCGCATGTTCTCGTTACTGCTCCGCGCAAACCTCTGCGGGTTGTCGGTGATCTCATCCATCAATGTTCGGAGATCGCGACCATCTGCTCCGCATTCCGGCACCAGGGTGCCGACGACGTGCCGACCGATGAGTTCCGTGGCGGTATAGCCGAAAAACCGCAGTCCGAATTCATTGAGAAATGTGATCCGGCCATTGGGCAGCCACCGTAAGATGATGGAATTGGCCAGCATGACCAATTCCCGATACTCCCGTTCGCTTGCCCGCAGCGCCTCTTCGGTCTTTTTCTGTTCACTGATGTCGCGCAAGGTTTCAATCGCGCCGCTCCGCCTGCCGTCCTGCTCATACAGAGGGGACGCCACTCCCCACAAATAGCTCCCCTGACTGGCGCTCGGCTTGGAGTATGTGGTTCCCGCGCAGGTCCTATTCTTCGTGCGATACAAACGGGTATAGGTCGCTTCAATCGCAGCATCGGGCTGATCCAGCAGATCGATCAGCACCGGACGCCGCTTGCCAAAAAACGCCTCGCCATAGGCATAATCCCCTTGGCCAATGATCTGGTCTTTCCTGACCCCGGTCATCGCCTCGCATGCCTGGTTCCAGACAATGACCCGCTTGTGCTCGTCGATGACAAAGGTCGGGTCGGGCAGAAAATCGATGATGTCCATAAACCGCTGCTGGAGTGCCCGTCTTTCCGTGTTTTCCCGCTTCAGTTCCTGAGTTCTGACGTTGACCTGGCACTTCAGAATCATACTGACAGCAATGCTGACCAGCAAAAAACCAAGCATGCCCGCCCCCACGATCTGCACCCAGATCGGCAGGGAAAACGTGGTCGGCCCATTGGCCAGGCGATGCAACGCGTCGTAATAAAGCGACCTCTGGTCCTTTTTCAACTCGGCAAGATGCCGGTCGATGGCGGCCAGCAGTTGTTTGGGGTCACCTTTGGTCGCGGCATAAAATAGGGGGATGGGATCGAACAGCACATCCGTCTCTTTGAGATGGTATTTTCCTGCACTCCACTTCCCATGATACCGGCTGGTGATGAGTGCATCCGCCTTGCCGTCCGCAATCATGGCAAACATGGTAGGATAATCGGGCACGGCGATCAGGGTGACGTTCAACTCGAAACCTTGACTCAGCCGGATAAACGACTGCTCCTGTGCCGATTGCGCCAGCACAAGGATGCGCTTACCGTTTAATTCCACGACGGAATGAATGCGTTGCCATTGCGGCGTATACAACTGGAACCAAGATGACAGAACCGAGACGTCAGGGAAGGCGTAGCGTCGCGCTCTCTCTTCTGTACGGGCTATGTCGGCCACCAGGTCGATCTCGCCCCGCTCAAGACGATCCAGATTGTCCGCCCATTTGCCGACCACATACTGCACATGCCATCCTTCTTTCCTCGCTATGTCTTCGATGAGTTCAACATAGATGCCGGCAGGCTTGCCGGAGGAATCAATGGTAATCTTCGGCGGGACTTCATGGAGCCCGACACGAACAGTTCGACTATCCGCCTGAAGGGGTTGGGAAACGAGCAGGAACGCGAGCGCACAGACAATCGGAACAACACGGTAGAAGAGAGGGGCCGGACATGTGCTGCGGGCCATGCGGGATACCTTCAGGAAGCGGACACACTGAATCTTGCCGGGATCAGGGCAGTTCGATGGATGTGGAACTCTCACAGGGATATTGTACTGTATTGCGGGACCGAACCAAAATAGATTGACGATCTCAGGCGTCTCATTGTGATGTTTTCGTTACCACGTCCCGCGCCACTGATATGGTTATCGCGATTGTCGTCTTTTAGGGATGCACAGGATCGCGGATAGCCCCTCAGTCCCCGACCGGATGATCCTGCTTGGTGGGAAGCCGGGCCAACACCGAAACGAAGGCCAGCGCCGCGAACAGCAGCAGGCCAATGAACCCGATCACTCCCTGCCAGCCGGCGTCTGCCCAGCAGAATCCACCGGCAGTGCCGGCAATACTGGAACCGAGGTAGTAGAAAAAGAGATAGAGCGCTGCGGCCTGGGCCTTGGCGGTTTTGGCATGTCGTCCCACCCAGGTCGAGGCAATGGTATGCGTTCCGAAAAAACCACAGGTAAACACGGCGATTCCTACAATCACCAGGGCAAGTGGTCTTGCCAGGGTAATGACGATACCGGTGAGCATGATCGCCACACAGACCCGGATGGTGCGAAACCGGCCAAAGCGATTGACCAGTTTGTTCACCGAAGAAGAAACGTAGGCGCCCAAGAGATAGGTGAGGAAGATCAGGCTGACCGCAGTTTGGCTCAACCCGTACTCCTCACCGAGCAGATGGAAGGTGATGTAATTGAAAAGGGTGACAAAGCTTCCCATCACCGTAAAGGAAATGCCGTACAGGCACAGCAGATGCGGGTCACGCACCTGCTGGAGCACAGAGGTAAAGAAATAACGGTTCTCGAATGAGCGGCGGCGAAAGTTGGCCGAGGGCGGAAGATTCCAGGCAAAGTAGATGCTGAGCCCTAAAGAGATCCCGCCCACCAACCCCAACGCCGTGTTCCAGGAAAAATAATCGGTCACCGCGGCGGTGAACAGCCGCCCCGACATGCCGCCAAGGGCATTGCCGCTGATGTACAATCCCATGGCTGTGCCGACGGTGGCGGGTTCGATTTCTTCACCCAGATACGCCATGGCCACAGGCGGCAGACCGGCGAGCGCTATTCCCTGGACAAAGCGCAGCAACACCAGGGATGAAAACGAAGAGCTGAACGCGCTCAACAGCGCCAGGATCGACGTCAGAAACAGGGAGTACATCATCACCGGCTTGCGGCCCAACGTCTCCGACAGCGTGCCGGCAAGCAACATGGCCACCGCCAAAGTGAAGCAGGCAACCGAGAGCGGCAGGCTGGCCCAGGCTGGGCGGATACCGAACTCGCGCGCGAATTCCGGCAGCAACGGCTGTACGTCGTACAGGGTGATGAAGGTGACGAAGCCAGCGGCAAAAAGCGCCAGATTGACCTTGCGAAATGCAATGGATCCGCTTTGAATGCGTGGGCTGTTCATGGTGCCTGACCCGCCTCAACAGGACATTCTTCTTATTGGCGCTTGAATATACTCTCTCTTTGATATAAGGAAAATATATAAAAATTATCATTTCGATAACCAAATATTATCTGAATACCCGTGAATATCCGCCAGTTGCAATTCTTCATCGAGGTCGCCCGGCACAAAAATTTCACCAAGGCGGCAGAAGCGCTCAACATCGTCCAGCCCGCAGTGAGCATGGCGATCAGGCAGTTGGAAGAAGAGATGGAGTTGACCCTGTTCAACCGGAGCAATCGGCAGGTGTCATTGACTGCAGAAGGGGTGGTGCTCCTTGCCCACGCCAAGCGTATCTTGGAAGACTTTCAGGCAGCATCCATGGAGATGGCGGACCTGAAGGGGTTGCAAAAGGGAGAAGTGCGTCTGGGGATCCCGCCGATGATGAGCACCTACTTCTTTCCGTCCATTATCCTTGAGTTCAACAGGATGCACCCTCACTTACAGTTGACGGTTTTGGGGGAAGGAACGGGCAATATCCAACAGAAGATCAACTCAGGGGATCTGGACATGGGCGTGATTGCCGGTGGACAGGCTCCGGAGAGCTTAGAGGTCCGCCATATCCTGCGCGAGGAGATAGTGGCGTGCATCCCGGCCGGCCACCCTTTTACCATGCGGCAATCGATCACCATCCAAGAGTTCGCCGCTCAACCGCTGATCATGTTCAACCAGGGATACTACCAGCGGGAAATGCTTTTGGAGTTTTTCCTCAAAATCCCCGACGTTCAGCCCCAGGTGGTCTTCGAAACCAACCTTTTTTCCCTGGTCAAATCTCTGGTCAAGCGGGGATTGGGCGTTGCCACGCTCCTCAGGATGGTGGCCGAGGACGACCACGATCTCTCTGCCGTCTCCTTTGACCCGCCGCTCCACCTCGATCTGATGCTGGCCTGGAAGAAAGGCGCGTATCTCTCCCATGCCAACAAAGCCTTCGTTGATTTCCTCATGGCCCAGTTGCAAATGTATGGCGATCAGCGATGAGAAAGGATAGCGTCGATGGGCGTAAACTGCCCACGCCCGTTGCCGGCAGAAGGAACCAGTCGCGCCGACACAGATTCTTCAGACAAATGGTTTGAACACCTATGCGCCTTACCATCGCAGCTCTTGCTCTCTTTGTCTATATCGTCGCAAGCCTGATCTGGCGGCTGCCCTATCGGCCATGGGTAAAGACCGCCGCCAGTTGCCTCTTGTTTGCGGTCGGGTTCAAATTCTTTTGGTACGAGAAGATCGGCGGGTCGTTCATTGCCCCGGACTTTCCGCTTTTTCTGCTTTTGATCATGGAGTTTTTGTACAACGCCATGGTCATCCTCGCGTTCCTGCTGCTGGTCAAAGATTGCCTGGCCCTGCTGTTGCTCGTGAGCCGGTGGTTGGGCAGCTCCTGGCACCTGCCGTTTACTCCGGCCATACGAGGAAGGGGCTTGCTCGGTATGGCCCTCGCGCTTTCCTTGTTCGGCACCTGGCAATCCATGCAGGTGCCCGAGGTGCATACCGTGGAAATTCCTTTGCCCGGACTGCCGGCGGAGTTGGATGGTTTTTCAATAATCCAGCTGTCCGACATCCATATGAGGCCACTGTTGAAAAAAGGCGCATGGCTGCAGGAGGTGGTCAAAAGAACGAACGGGCTTGCCGCTGATCTCATTGTCTTGACCGGCGACATGGTTGACGGCTCACCGGCAGCTCTGCACCGAGACATCGCTCCTCTTCGGACACTGCACGCCAAATATGGCGTATATGGCATTGCCGGCAACCACGAATATTATTTTGGCGTCCACCAATGGTTATCGGCTTTCAAGGATCTCGGCATCGTCATGCTGCCGAATGCCTACCGTACTTTTTCGATACAGGGGAAAAACCTGGTGCTCGCCGGAGTAACGGATCCGGTGGCGTCGAGATTCGAAGAGGCCGGACCGGATTACAGGTTTCTGCACACGCTCCCAGCCGGCATCCGCGTGCTTCTCCAACACCGGCCCTCCGGTAGATCAGGCAACGATGGCATCGCTCTCCAGCTTTCCGGTCATACCCACGGAGGCCAACTGTTTTTTCTCAAATGGCTGGTAGCCTTGTTCAATGGCGGTCTGGTCGATGGACTCTATGACGTGAACGGTTCAAAGCTGTACGTCAGTTCGGGCACAGGCGTATGGGGCGGATTTTCTTGCCGCCTCGGGGTGCCATCTGAAATTGCCCGCATCATTCTCCGCCGGCAATAAGGCCTTCATTCTCCGTATTCATCACCCTCAATGGTGCATCTGGACTGACGAAAAAATTCAGCGCTGAACCGCGATCCTGCCCTCTAGTTTGGCTTCTACCGGGGAATATTGCTCAAAGTAGACTCTGAGCGCATCGTTTGCCAGTTTGTCACCTTCCTCCCATTGCAACGGAGGCAACATGGCAAAGCCGTCACCGCCTTTGGCGACAAAGTCCAAAGTAACGACCTGATAGATCGCCTTCTTGTCCAGCGGCCGCCAACGGCCGTCCTTATTCCGCACCTCCGCGCTGGTTATACGTTGACCGGGTTGCCCGGCGGGGCTGAAGGCGTAACGCAGCCCTGAAACCTGGAGGAAACTTCCTTCACCTTCTCCATATTTGGCGATGCCATGCTCAAGGGCCTGCAAGAGAATTGCTCCGGACATTTTTGCTCGTAACGGCGTATTTTGAAACGGCAACGTCCCAAGGACATGGCCCGGCGCGACGTCGCCTCCGGGCAGGGAAACGCGCAAGGCGCCGCTGTTGACCAGGGCGATGTCGGCTTTCTTGAAAGGAACGGTACGTAACGCATCCGCCACGATATTGCCGGAAAGGCATTCCATCCGGCGGCACTCCATGACATTGGGCTCTTCCAATGGTTTGCCTTCTTTGCCGGTTGCGCGAATGGCGCCGATGGGCTCGGTCATCATTTTCTGCACAGGGGCCGCGAAGCCGTCGATAAGCTGGACCAGTCCGGCGTCCGGCTTCGGCGCCTCAAGCGACGCAAGGGTAGCCTGGTCCAGCACAACAGGTTCGCCGCGCCATTTTTTGACAACACCGTTGTCGTCAAAGCTGACATCCAGCCGGCCCAGATAGATGCAGGCCGTGGACGCGGTGACCACCAGAACAGGGGTGCCGTCCGGCGTTTTTTCCACAACCGGGTATGGGCCTTCCGCACGGTCACGGACATTGGAGAGTAGGCTGTGGCTGTGCCCGCCCACAATGATGTCCACGCCATCCACCGCCCGGGCGAGCAACCGATCATTTTCCAGGCCAAGATGCGTCAGGGCGATGATGATGTTCACCTTCCGGGCACTCAACTCTTTCACAGCGGCTTCAAGGGCCTTTTGGGCATTGCTGAAGCGAATCCCGGGACCAGGAGAGGATTTCTCGGGCGTTTCCTCGGTCACCAGGCCGATTATGCCGATTTTACGGCCGTTCCGTTCAATTATGCTGTAGGGAAGGATCTTGTCCACCGCCGGCGAGACCGGGCGGGGATCGAACGAAACGTTTGCCGCCAGCACGGGAGTTTTCAAGCTCTCCACGAGGCGGAGCCAAGCTGGCCAGCCGGCGTCAAACTCGTGATTGCCGGGAATGAGCGCCTGATACCCCATCTTGTCCACAAGCACCATGGGCATGCGCTCCCTGTGCAGAGTCCAGAACAGGGTTCCCTGGAAAATGTCGCCCGCGTCCAAAAACAGCGCGTCCGGATTATCCTTGCGGATGGCCCGCACAGCCTGGTCCAGCCTGACATACCCGCCTCGACCCCCTTCGCACAGGGCCGCGTAACAGGCAAGGCCTTTATCGGTTGTGCCGCCGTACGAGGAATGGGTATCGTTGGTATGCAGCACGGTCAGTGCAAAATCGGCGGAAGGGGGGGCCGCAGGTTTGTCCGGTCCGATCTGGGAACACGCCGTGACAAACAGCAGCAGGACGAACAACACCTTAACCCGGAGCGAGGCCACACTGCTGATCGCTCTGTTTCTATACATAGTTCCTCCTCACGGTATTGTGCAGCAAGAAACCCGAAGGCGTTGCGGGCAGCAATCGCATCGCACCGGATTTTGGTCATGGAAGCCAAAAGCCGGTGCGGTCAACGATGCGCGCGTTCAGTTTTCAGCTGAGCCTGCTGTTTTTGTTGCCGCCGCTTGCGCAATGGCAGCTTTACGCGCTCGCCCTCTGCCATGAAGCAGCCCGATCAAGACGCCGGCGGCGACCAACATGACGATGCCGACAACCGGCCGGAAGCGCAGCCAAGCTATGGAGACAACGACAAGCGACCAGGAAAACCCCAACAAGGCGCTGACAAGACCTGTACCCGCGCCGACAATACTGCCCAAGAGAGGGATGAAGCTGGCCAATACCTCCAGAGGCGCCACTATCATTTTCAAGCCGAAGACGACGAGCAACAGACCAACGAGACGCAAAATCCAGGTCATGGTGGCATTGGCGGATTGGGCGTCCCCATACATATTTTCCAGGCTGTGCGTACCCATGGAGAGCATGCCGACCGTTTTCCCATTCCTGGCGTGATATTGCTCGAAGGTGTTGCCGTTGACCTGGGCGAGAATACTCGCCACCCCGGGCTTGGTTTCCTTGAAGCTGACGCGCACGTCGCCGATTTGCGGCATGCCGGGGGAGGCGCCCAAAAACACGGTGTCACCGCTGACAGAAACCAGATCCACGCCTTCAGGCCGCTGGACCTGGGGCAAAGCGGCTTTCGCCTGCTGCGCGGCAAGGGTCATTTGTTTGTTCAAAGCGGTTTTCGTCGCTTCAGGCAGGGCCACAGCCACAGGCGCCCCGCCGCCTATGGAGTTGACCATGAAATCCGGCAGGCGGTAAGCGCCGAAGGAGACGTTGGCGGCCTGGACCTTGAAGTTCTCCATCGCGGCGAGAACCACATTCCTGTTTTCGGTGCGTGCCTTGGGATCTTTGAATCCGGACGAATCTACCGGATGGGCTGTCCACTTCGCCGCATAGGTATAGGTGGTCACCGTTTCTTCGCCGCCCCCGAGTTTCTTCTTCTTTTCCGATTTGGAGTCCTCCACCCATTGGTAAAATTCCACCGAGCGTTCCAGACGGATGGCGTTGATCGACAAACCAAAGACAGGATCGCTGAGCATATCCTTGGTTTCAACCGCGCCGGCGGCATGGACAAGTTGCCCGTTTTTCGCGGTGTCCAGCTGGGTTATGTCCCCCAACTCCTGAGTCACGGCGCGCGCCTCTGTCAGGGCATCTCGAGTCGCCACAAAATTTCCTTCATTCCACCACAGCAGTATGGTGCCGGCAACAATCAAGACGATGCCGACGCCTATGTTACGAAAAGACGAGCCCAAACGCTCAAGCCAACTTACTGATGTTGTTTCCGTATACGCCATGTCATCGCTCTCTTGGAAAGGGGAACCGGGGACGGCTGAATGTGCCTTGACGTGTTGCTCCAATCTCCGCGTTCAGCACAACTCGCCGGGGCAAAAAACAGCAGGACGAGCAACGCCTTCACACGGAGCGGGGCTATATGGTTTATCACTCTCTTTGCATACATGTATCTTTCTGATGGTATGTTGATGCAGGTTGGAAAAGCAATGAAAAAAGGCCAATATCCCATAAAAATAGGGACATTGGCCTTTGCATATTGGTGCTCCAGGCAGGATTCGAACCTGCGGACTACGGCTTATAAGGCCGCTAAGGTCAATTTTACCGCCTTTACCCCACCTTTTCTAGTCTTGTTATTTCAATAAATTACGTCAATTTTTCTCGCATAAAAAGCCGCTGACTTCGATTGGACTTTATGCCAATTGTGGGGTATAGTGTGGGGCAGATGGAAACGGCTTTTTCATCCGTTATCAAGATGTTGCCCCACATATTGCCCCACATGTGTGGGGCAAATCGAGCCAAAGGAGATCAAAGGCGATATGGCGAGCAGAAAAAGACAGCCGGTGAGCGGATATGCGGGTGTATATTTTGTAGAGATTCCAAGGGCTACCGGATACGGCACCGAGAAAGTCTACTATATCCGTTACCGCAAGCAGGGAAAGCTTATTGAGGAGAAGGCAGGCGGGCAGTACCGCGACAATATGACCGCTGCCAAGGCCGCAAGTATCCGCGGCGTCCGCATGGAAGGCAAAGAATCCACTAACGGTGAAAAACGCGCCGCTGTCCGTGCCGCTAAAATTGCGGAAGAATCCCGCTATTCATTCAATAAACTGTGGAGCCTTTTTGAAGAGGCCAAAAACACCAACCGCACCATCAATGATGACCGTATCCGTTTCAACCTACACATCTCCCCTGCCCTAGGTACAAAAAGTATCCCGGAACTGACTGTCCACGACATCGACAAACTCCGCTCAAAGCTGGAAAAAGCTGGAAAATCTCCCCAAACGGTCAAACATGTGCTGACCCTGGTCAAGCGTCTGCTGAATTTTGCCCTGCGCAAAGGCTATGTGGATTTCATCCCCGGCACGCTTCACATTGCTATGCCGACTATAGATAATAAGGTGACAGAGAATCTCACCCCGGAGCAGGCGCAAAAACTCTTGCAAGCCTTGGATGAAGAAGCGGATCAGGTGATTGCCTCGCTGGTACGTTTGGCCCTGTTTACTGGAATGCGGCGGGGTGCGCTTCTCAATCTGCAATGGGACGATCTGGACTTTGAGCGCGGGTTTATCACTCTGCGCGGGGATGTGGCCAAAAAGCAAAAAACTGAAACCATCCCCATGAACGACCAGGCCAGGGCTATCCTGAACAGTCTGCCTCGCACCAATAGTCCATATGTCTTTCCTGGACGCCAAAACGACCGGCCTCGCACCAACATTACCCACATTCTCAAGAGGATACGGAAAAAATCCGGGCTGCCGGAATCCTTCCGCCCGCTGCATGGTCTGCGGCATTCTTTTGCTTCCTGGCTGGCGAGTTCCGGGCAGGTGTCCATGTATGAATTGCAAAAACTGCTGACGCATTCTAGCCCCCAGATGACGCAACGGTATGCGCACCTGCACGATGACGCCTTACGCAAGGCATCCAGTGTAGCCGCAACGCTGTTCACTGCGGTAAAAAATATAGAGAGTACGCAAGATTCTCAAGAAGCGGCTAAGACGAGAGAAACAATACTGCATAGCAAGAAACGCCAGCCCGGGAAAAAAGCATGAGCTATCCGCCTTATACCATCACCAGTACCGTACTGAAACTTGTGGCGGCCATCAGCGAACAGCTCGCCTTCCTTTCCGCCATAGAAACGGATACCCCAGGCGGCCCCTTACCGGACATGCACAGCCCGGCAAAGCGTTATGCCAGGCCTCTCTCCCCGCAACTACGGAGGGAAAACCACGTCCGTACCATTCACGCCTCACTCGCTATCGAGAATAACACGCTCAGCCTGGCACAGGTGACAGACATCATTGACGGCAAGCCGGTTATCGGCCCACCACGCGACATCCAGGAAGTGCGGGGCGCTGTCGCGGCATACGAAAAGCTGGATACCTGGAAGCCATGCGTCCTGAAAGATTTGCTTGCTGCCCACGCATTGCTCATGCACGATCTTGTGGACAATCCCGGCAGGTTTCGCACCGGAGACGTTGGCGTGCTCCAAGGCAGCAAAGTCTCATCCATATGATCCCACCAGCCAGGCTGGTGCATGGGCACATGGAAAAACTGTTGCAATGGCTGAAGAACACGGATGAGCATTCGTTGATCACCAGTTGCGTTTTCCATTACGAGTTTGAGGGCATCCATCCCTTCAGTGACGGCAATGGCCGCATGGGACGACTCTGGCAGACGCTTATCCTGAGCAAATGGAGACCGGTGTTGGCCTACATGCCGGTTGAAACCATCGTCCGCAACCGGCAAGATGAATACTATGCCAGCCTGGGGCAGGCGGATATCCAGGGAGAGGCGACCAGATTCATAGAGTTCATGCTTCAGGCATTGAATGACACTCTGGCTGACGCCCAGGCAACTACCCAAGAACGACCCAAGAAACCACTCAAGTAAGCCCTCAAGTCAGACGCCTGCTTGCCGTCCTTCAAAATGGTAGCCAAAGTGCCGGAGAGCTTATGCGGGCTTTGGGATTGAAAAGCGCGAAAAACTTCTGGACCACGTCCCTGAACCCAGCATTGGAGGCCGGGTTTGTGGAAAGGATCCAACCGGATTCGCCATTCCTGGAGCCTCTGGCCCCACTGTAAGGGGGTAGTTGATTCAGAACCTCGGGATATGGTGGATTCTGATTCAAATAGTTCGAGAATGGTTTGAGATTATTTGAAAAAAATTGGCTGGAGGTGGGTTTGAATAAAATAGGCGTCTTGCAGGAGATTTGAAACTTTTGGGATGCCAAATTTTGAATTAGCGGTTGCTTTAGAACCTGTTTAATCCCAAAAGGCTGCTGCCTGATGTAATGTCACGAGATTAGAATCTGATGCATCAATGGTTTTCTTTTGGGTCCAACTCGCTTGGTTTATAGACTCGCAATATTTCAACTCGTCTTGGAACGTACTCTTTTTTTGTCTTATCAAAAACATTAACGATCATTATATCAGCAACAATGCTTCTGTTTCCATGAACATCGTCAGGGTGGATTGAGCTATCTAATGAAAATCTAATGCGTTTTCCTATCTTACCAGGCACTGTTCCTGCCCAGGATCTGGTATTACTTTCTCTATCGCTCGCCCAAATCTCAACATTCATTCTTTTCAGCACTTCATTCTGCTCATCCAACTCAGGAGGATTATATTCCTCCGGTGTTTCTTTAATAAAATCAGGGGTTATTTTCAGGTCTTGAGACTCATTAAACTCGATTGACGCATCACTTTCGAGGTGAGCTGGTGCCAGGGCCGAGATAGCTTCTCTGGTCAGTGTTTTTTTATCACTGACCTTGTTTAAAATTCGATCGATTGCTTTTTCAGAGATATTCATCGTCCCGCCAGTCTGGACAATGGAGCCTTGATGGGCCTCAATGTGAGTTGTCGGTCCTTTTCCTTGAATTGCATTCATAACGCCAAAACCAATATAGGCCAATACACCTACGCCAACAATTGCGGTCAGCGCTTTGTTTCCCTCGAACATAGCAGCAGCGACCTCTTTAGCTTTTTCGTAATTTTCAGGAGTAGCAAAAACAATTCGTACAAGTAAGTCTTCAAGAAGACTTCCAGACTCGATTTTTGAGACAAGAACATCGATCTCTACAACATAGAGACCTGAACATAATCACGAAAACGTTGCGTATCTTTGAACCCGAGCAACTCAGTGTAGAGCGATTTGAACTCCCGCTTGAGGGCGTGTTCATCATAAAAGGCATAGTCTTTTTGTGTGGCGGTGGAATTATTTACTTCAAAATTTTTAATAAACTTTATTTGGTTACCGGCCTTGTTGACATGCTTTCCCTTAAGGGGCCGCATCCCTTTCAGCTTTTTTTGTACGTCATTGTCGTCTCCGTCATCGTCATCGGACAAATCAAAACCCAGGGAAATTTCAACGGTATATTTGCCATTCAGTAAATCTTTATTGTTCTTGGGAAAGGGTCTGGTTGTAAATGAACCGTTTTGTACCTCAACATCATCAGTCTCATAACAGAAATATTGATTACCCTTGGCTGATTGTATGGTCGCGGTTAGCTCCGTGCCCTCGGGAAGGTTGGTTGTGCCGTGGATTACCGGCTTGGCCCCGCCCGTAATCGTGGCATCAATCTTTATTTCAGTGCCCTTGCCGTGGACAACAAAGGCGCAGATCATAGAAAGCAGCAGAGCCATAAGCAGCAAACGGGCGTGGTGCATGGGAACCTCCTTGGCAAGGGTTGATGGTTGTTGACGGTACTGTATCACAAGCCTGTGGGAAAATGAAAAGATGTTGACATTCGGAATGGTTTGGGCAAAGCTACCCACGCAGCCGCACAAAACGGCTGCCGGGATTGGCGTCCCGAAACACCAAAGGCGGACACAAAGCCGCCTGCCCTTTATCGGAAGGCGGTATTTTTGTGTCCGGCCTCAGCGCGCGACCCTCTTGGGCGGTGCTGGATGGGGGGCTTCGGCCCGCCGGTTGCCTTTGGTCCGGTACGCCAACCCATCCAGTCACCGCCCTTTTTGTTTGGCGTCAAAAAGGCGGGATATTGATCTCAACCAAAGGAGAAACAGCATGAACGATCAAACCAAGCCTGAAACCAATGTTCTGGTCACCCGCATCGGCGACCAACCCTGCACCACCACCCTGATCATCGCCAAAGGCGTGGGCAGGCCGCACCACGGGGTGATCCAGCTTGTCCGGCAACATCAGCGCGATTTTGAGCAGTTCGGAGGGGTCGCATTTGAAATGCGACCCTTTATGACCGCTGGAGGCGAGCAAAAACAAGAGTACGCCATCCTCAACGAGCGCCAAGCCACTCTCCTGCTGACCTACATGCGAAACAGCCAGGTGGTCCGCAAGTTCAAAATCGCCCTGGTCCTGGCCTTCTTCGCCATGGCCGAAATCCAGCGTATCACCGCCGCCGACGGCCCTGCCCTCCGGCAATGCGCCCAGTGCAGGCAGGAGGCCGAGCAGATGATCTGGCAGATGCAGTGTCAACTGCTGGCCCAGGTGCCGCTGTGGCGCAAGATCCGCGCCTACCACCAGAAGTGTCTCAGCTGCCAGGACATTGCCACCCTGGTCAAGCTGAGTCCAAAGGCCCTGCGGCGGCAGATGCGGGAGATGAGCCGTTGCGGCCTGCTCTGGCCCGCCACCGAGCGGGAGCTGGCCAGAATGCGCGTGGCCGTCCGCCATAAATCCGTCCTGGCCATGCCTTACGGCCCGGCGGCCCGGCAGGACGCGCCCTCGCCCATGGCCGCGCTTTTGGGGAGGTGACCCCATGACCATCGATCCCACGGCCCATCCGGCCGACCTGATCGACCGGGCGCACGCCATGGTGCATTTCCTGGGCACCATCCTGGGAGAGTCCAGGGAAGCGATTACCCTGAACAATCAGGACACGGACGGCATGTGCTGCATCCTCGGCGACATCGAGGAACACCTCAAAACGGCCTTGACCAAGCTGTAGCAGCCTGTTAACCATCCATCATCCCGGCGCTGATCAGCGCCGTTTCCCAGGGGAGGCCATCAGGTCTCCCCTTTTTTGTTCCGTACCGTTACGGCTCTTCTTGAGTCTTGCCATGCGGTACAACCTCCACCACGGGCTCGCCACGCCTGACACTGCCATTGCTGGGGCGGACGCACAGTCCGCTCCTTTTTGAGTTTGCCCATCCGGAGATCGCCATGATCAGAACAGCGCTGCTCGTCCTGGCCGTCATCGCCGCCCTGTCGGTCAGCAGTGTCCTGCGCCAGCGCTACCACTGCGAACAGGCCTGGCGCGACTGCCGGCCGACCATGTTCCCCTGTGAACCGGTCGGCAAGCTCCTGGAAGAAAAACGATACCTGGAAGAGCAGGCCAGGCGGCAGCGAGAGACCTCGCCATGAGGATCTGGCTTCCTGAGTGGCTGTACCATGGTTGGCCGTGGCTGGTACTGGGCGGGGCAATTGGATGCTGCGAGACCGTCCTGTCGCTGGTCGCCTGCGCGCTGGCCGCCTACGCGGCCTGGGTCATCGGGATGCGCTATTGGAGGTGAATATGACAAATTTTGCAACCGCACACGCCTTTACCTCCCGTTGGGAAGGTGGCTTCGTCAACCATCCGAACGACCCTGGCGGCGCGACCAATCATGGCGTGTCCCTGCGTTGGCTGAAATCCGAGGGCATTGACCTCGAGTTTACCCTGCCCTTTGCCATTGACTACAACGCCGATGGAGTGATCGACATCCTTGATATCAAGGCGCTCACGCCGGAGCAGGCGGCCATCCTTTTCCGGATCGCCTTCTGGGACTGGCTGCGCCTCGACGAGCTGCCGCTGCTGACGGCCATGGCGGTATATGACGCGGCGGTGAACGTTGGCAGAGGGCAGGCGGTCAAATTTTTACAGCGAGCCTGCAACGCCTTGAAGGGCGAGCGTCTGGTCGATGATGGCGTGCTTGGTCCCAAAACCCGCGCCCGGGTCAACGGGGCTGTCACGTTCGTCACCACCGATCATCTCCTGGCCTTGTCCTGTGTGGGCATGCGTGAGGTGTTCCACTCCATGCTGGCTGCCAGTTCGCCGTATCCCGATGGCCGGGACTACCGGCCTTTTCTGAGGGGATGGCTGAACCGCACCGCAGATTTGCGCTCATACATAAACACCAGGGGAGTTCCAGATGCGAAAGCGGCGTAAAGACGCCCCGGCCGCGGAGCCGCCCCGCCCGAAAAAACGAAGCGAGACGGACCGGGTGGCCTGGCTGCAAGGGCTGCATGTGATCTGGCAATGGAAACGACAACAAGAGGGAAAACGAGATGGGATTTGACCTGACCGGCCTTTTCTCAGGGGATGGGGAGGTGGACTGATGGCTGCAAAATGGATCGATGCGCTGGCCACTGTGGCCCCGGTGGCCGCGTCCATGATCGGCGGGCCGCTGGCGGGTGTGGCGGTCAAGACCTTGGCTGGGGTCTTTGGACTCGGTGACGCCGCCACCGAGTCTGATATTGAGCGGGCCGTGCTCGGAATGACGCCTGATCTGATGCTGAAGATCAAGGAGGTCGATGCCGGCCTGAAAAAGACCTTGATCCAGGCCGGAGTCGACCTTGAACGCATCGCCCAGGAAGACCGGGCCAGCGCCCGCGATCTGGCCGGTCGGACCGGGGTCACGATGCAGGTGGTCATCACCCTGGTCCTGACCGCCATATTTGCCTCCTGCATCTGGGCCATGTTCGCCGGGCGCATGGAGCCCCTGTCCGAGGCCACGCGCTCGATCCTCAACATGGCGATCGGCACGGTGGGCGGCTATCTGGGAGCGGCCGTGACCTTTTTCCTGGGCAGCACGGCTGGAAGCCAGACCAAAGACAAACTGCTCTACAACTCCGAGCCGTTTAACGGGTGATCAGGGGACAGACAATGGCGCGGAGAATAAAACCAACTGATGGATGAGGTCGATGTTGCCCAGGAGCTGCAGGATGCCCATTTGCGCCGGCTGCTCGCTGCCCGGGTCTATGCCTTGCCCAGGGGCGAGGCAGCCAGGCAATGCGTCACCTGCGGCGGCCCAATTCCCGAAGAGCGCCGGCAGGCCATGCCCGGCTGTCAAAACTGCGTGAGCTGCCAGACGGCGGCGGAACGCGCGATCAAGGAGGCGAGATGAACGAAACAAACCTGACCATCGCGGTGCTCTCACTGCTCCGGGAGATGGGCGGCTGGGGCATCGATGTGGTGCTGGTGTGCGCCCTGATCGTGCCGCCGCTGCTCGGATTTATGTCAATGGTCCTGGGAGTGCGGACCATCCGCTCCCTCGAAGGCGTCATGATCAAGGGCATGGCGCGGGTTGAGGCCATCACCAGGGAAATGGGCGTCCGCTACGACAACAACGTCCTGCTGGTGAAGGATCACCAGCAGTTGGTGCGCAACTACCAGGCCATGACCGACGGCGTGCTCGACGTGATCAAGGAAAACACCAAGACCATCACCCTGGCGACCGCCAGGATGGAGGGGCTGCAGGGGAGACGATGGAACGCCGAATCATGAAGGGCCACCTGGCCGAGCTGGAAGAGAAAAAGAAGCGGCTGGCGATTGCCATGCGTGGCAACTGCGAGCGGGTCGGCATGCTGGTCAACCCGCTGATCAGCGACCTGGCCGAGATGCGGATCGCCGAGGCCGCCCAGTTGATGGACGAGATCGTGGTGCAGCAGGCCGAGCTGCTGAACGTCAGCGCCAAAATCGCCTCGATCAGCGCCGAGTTGTATGGCTAGGAAAGGCGACCGGGCGCACCTCGAACCGCAGGCCATCCGGCTGTATGCCGACGGCCGCGGACTGTCCGACATCGCGGCCCTGCTGGGGGTGTCGGTCACCAGCCTGAGCCGCTGGAAGGAGGAGAGCCGCATCCCCTCGGCCGGGATGGACGAGTGGGACCGGGCCAGGATGCAGAAGCGGTCGAACATTCAGCGGCTGCGCGATCTGTTCGAGGATCAGCTGCAGTTTTTGGAAGGGGTGTCGGCCGCGGAACGGTCGGCGCCGATGATGGATACCCTCTCCAAGATGGGCAGCCTGCTCGAGCGCTGGGACAAGATTGAGCGGACCCAGCAGGTGGTGGAGGCGGTGTTCAAAGAAGGGGAAAGGTCCCGGGAAATGACGCCGGAGCAACTGCAGGAGGCGATCCGCAAGGTTTATGGGGTCTGAACTGTTTTATCCCTATCAGCAGCGATGGATCGCGGGCGAGTACCGGTTCAAGATCGGCATGTTCGCCCGTCAGACCGGAAAGACCTTCTGCACCACCTTCGAGATCGCCCGCGACTGCCAGTTGGCCGACCTTGCCGGCAAACGCGAGCGGTGGGTGATTCTCAGCCGGGGCGAGCGCCAGGCCAGGGAGGCGATCGAAGAGGGAGTCAAGCGCCATTGTCAGGCCTTGGGCTCGCTGGTGCGGACGGTCGAGCAGGAGGTGCGCACCGACGGCGCCGCCTACCGCGCCCTGGAAGTCGAGTTTCCGTCCGGCGCGAAAATCACCGCCCTGCCGGCCAACCCGGACACAGCCCGCGGCTTTTCGGCCAATGTCTTTCTCGACGAGTTCGCCTTCCATCTGGACAGCCGCAAGATCTGGACCGCGCTCTTCCCGGTGATTTCCGCCGGCCATAAGCTGCGGGTGGTCAGCACGCCCAACGGCAAGGGCAACAAGTTTTACGACCTGATGACCGGCAGGGACGAGATCTGGTATCGCCAAACCACCGACATCTATCAGGCGGTGGCCGACGGCCTGCCGCGCGATATTGCGGAACTGCGGGCTGGCATGGGCGACGAGGACGCTTGGGCGCAGGAGTACGAGCTGCAATGGCTGGACGAGGCAAGCGCCTGGCTATCCTTCGAGTTGATCAACTCCTGCGAAGACGAGATGGCCGGCCGGCCCGGAGAGTACCAGGGCGGCCCCTGCTTTGTCGGCGTGGACATCGGCTCGCGCCACGACCTGTTCGTGATCTGGGTGGACGAGATGGTGGGCGACGTGGCCTGGTGCCGGGAGATCATCGCCCAGAAACGGATCAGCTTTGCCGAGCAGGATGCGCTGCTGGCCGAAGTGTTCGGCCGCTACCAGGTGGCCCGCTGCTGCATGGACCAGACCGGCATGGGCGAGAAGCCGGTCGAGGACGCGCGGCGCCGGCATGGTTCCCGGGTGGAGGGCGTGCTGTTCACCGGCCCGAACAAACTGGTCATGGCCACCATGGGCAAGGAGCAGTTCGAGGACCGCAAGTGCCGCATCCCTATGGGAGACACGGTACTCAGGGCGGATCTGCACAAGCTGCAGAAAATCACCGGCCCGACCGGAGCGCCCAGGTTTGTGGCCGAGTCTGACAGCGCCGGCCATGCCGACCGGACCTGGGCCAAGTTTCTGGCAGTCAATGCCGCCAGCGGCGGAGCCTTTGATCCGGTAGTGCGCTCAACCGGCCAACGGCGGCATGTGGCCGCTGATTTCACCGGCGTGGTCAGCCGGCGTGACACCATGGGGTATTAAATGACGACCTTGCCCACAGAGCTGCGCCACGAGATTGCCACCATCGCCTCGGACCCGATAATCCCGGCCTTTGGCGGGGTGCTGCGCAACCAGGACACGACCCTCCTGACCCGGGGCGGCGGCAAGGGTCTGGCGATCTACGACGAGATCGAGCGCGACGGCCACGCCTTTGCGGTGCTCTCCAAGCGCAAGCACGCGATCATCGCCCGCGAGTGGCAGGTGGATCCGGCCTCGTCGGGAAGGCTGGATCAACGCGCCGCCGACCTGGTCCGGACGCAGTTGGCCAACCTCCAGTTCGATCAGGTGTGTTTGAAATTGCTCGACGCCACCCTCAAGGGTTACAGCGTCGGCGAGATCATCTGGGCGATCGACGGGTCCGAGATCGTGGCGGCAAGGATCAAGGTCAAGCCGCAGCGGCGCTTTCTCTTCGACGAGGAGCAGCAGCCCCGGCTGGTCACCCTGGACAACCTGTTTCCCGGCAACCCATTGCCGCCGCGCAAGTTCATCGTCCACCGGTGCGGCGCCAAAGACGACGACAACCCCTATGGCCTGGGGCTCGGGCACCAGTTGTTCTGGCCGGTGTTCTTCAAGCGGCAGGGCATCACCTTCTGGCTGACCTTTGTCGATAAGTTTGCCTCGCCCACCGCTATGGGCGAATACCCGCCGGGAACACCGGAGGCGGATCAGCGGAAGCTGCTGGCCTCCTTGGCGGCCATCTCCCAGGAGGGCGGGATCATCGTGCCCCAGGGCATGGTGGTCCGGTTTCTGGAGGCGGCCCGCTCGGGCATCGACACCTACGAGCATCTGGCCCGCTACATGGACGAGCAGATCAGCGAGTGCGTGCTGGGCGAGACGCTCTCCACCAACATCGGCAGCTCCGGCAGCCTGGCCGCGTCCAACACCCACAACGAGGTGCGGCTCGAATTGGCCAAGGGCGATTCGGATCTGTTGTCCGCCACCCTCAACGAGACCCTGATCCGCTGGATGGTGGAGCTGAATGTGCCCGGCGCCAACCCGCCCAAGGTCTGGCGCGACTTTGGCGAGGGGGAAGATCTCAAGATGCGGTCGGAGACCGACAAGAACCTGAGCGACATGGGTTTCGAGCCGGACGAGGCCTACATCAACGCCACCTACGGCGGCGCCTGGCGGCGGCGCGCGGGCGGGTTCCCGCCGCCAGGCAGCTTTCGCCCGGAGGCCACCCAGTTCGCCGAACAGCCAGCTGACACCGTGGACCTGTTGGCTGACCAAACCATAGCCGAGGCCGGCGGCGCCGGCATGGTGGACGCGGTCTGGCGGCTCCTGGCCCAGTGCGGCAGCCTGGACGAGGCGCAGGAGCGATTGCTCGAGACCTACGACCGGATCCCGGTCGAGCCGACCGGGACCGCCCTGGGCAACCGGATGTTCCAGGCCGGGCTGACCGGACGGGCCGAGATCCTTGACGAGGTCCGGAGATGACCGCCGCATACGGCAGCCTGCCCTTCGAGCAGGCGGAGGCGTTCTTCCGCGGCAAGATCAACATCCCCACCAGCCGCTGGGATGACCTCAAGCGCGGCGAGCATGCCCGGGGTTTCATGATCGCCGGGGGCATGCGCGACGACCTGCTCTGCGACTTCCGCCAGGCCATTGCCAAGGCCATCGAGCGGGGCACCACCCTGGAGGAGTTCCGGGGGGGATTTCAACGACATCGTGGGCAGGTACGGCTGGAGCTACAACGGCGGCCAGGGCTGGCGCACCCGGGTGATCTACGACACCAACCTGCGCACCGCCTACCAGGCCGGGCGCTACCAGCAGATGACCGACCCGGACGTGCTGGCCTCCCGGCCCTATTGGCAATATTGCCACGGCGACAGCCGCCATCCCCGGCCGGAGCATCTGGCCTGGAACGGGATGGCGCTCGACGCCGACGATCCCTGGTGGTCGACCCATTACCCGCCCAACGGCTGGGGCTGCAAGTGCAAGGTGGTGCCGCTCTCCCGGGGCGACATGAACAGAGCCGGCAAGGACGAGGCCGACGACGCCCCGCCGGACACGATCGATCCGGCAACCGGCGAGCCGGCCGGGATCGATAAGGGCTGGGACTATAACGTGGGCTAGGCCGCCTTCGGCAGACAACTGTCCGCCGAGGTCATGGATGCCTGGCGGGCACAGGGCGGCAAGGCCTGGCAGCGGCTGACGCCCGGTGATTGGCAGAGCGCAGGCCGGCCCGAACGGCTGCCGGCCGACCAGCCCAAGGCCGAGGTCGGGCCGAAGCTGACGACACCAATGGCAGCGGCTCAGGCCCTGACCCGCATCATGGGCGCCGGCGAGCGCATCTACACTCTGCCCACGGGCGGCAAGGTCCTGGTGAACGCCACGACCCTGGCCAGCCACCTCGACCTGGACCGCAGCCCGTATCTGCCGCTGCTGCCGGAGGTGCTGGAGGATCCCTACGAGATCTGGCTTGCCTTCGAGCAGCACAGGGCCACCAACAAGGTGGAGCTGCGGCAGCGGCTGATCAAGATGGTGCAACTGGATAAGGAGCGCGGACTGCTGGTGACGGCTCAGGCGAGAAACGGGCTGCTGGAGGCGTGGACCATGATCCCGACGTCGAAGATCGGGTATCTCGATAACCAGCGGGCCGGGAAACTGTTGTGGGGGCGGGAGTGAACGGGTGGGGCCTCAAGCTGCCGCATCAGCCCGGGCTCCCGGTGTCGGCTGTTGGGATTGCGGCCCAACCGGCACCATCGTGCCTGAATATATAATCGGAAAGGCGGGGTTTGTCAAATGGCGGGAGCTGCAATCGAAATCAGCGTCAAGGTTGATGACCGCGAGATCCTCGCGGCCCTGGAGCGGCTGCAGGCCCAGAGTGGCAGGATGGCGTCGGTGTTCAAGAACATCGGCGAGCACCTGCTGCGCTCGACCCAGCAGCGGTTTCATGACCAGGTGGACCCGGACGACCGGCCCTGGCAGGCCCTGCAAGCCTCGACCGTGGCCGCCAAGGCGGCGCGGGGCCACAGTCCGTCAATTTTGCGGGCGCGCGGCTACCTGGCCGATCTCATCCGTTACCAGGCCGACGACAGCGGGGTGCGGATCGGAACCAATATGGTCTACGGCGGTATCCACCAGTTCGGGAAGAAGACCAGTCCGCATGTGATCAGGCCGAGAAACAAAAAAGCCCTGTCCTGGCCAGGGGCCAGAAACCCGGTGCGGAGCGTCAACCATCCGGGATCGAACATTCCGGCGCGGCCCTTCCTCGGGATCTCGCGGCAGGATAAGGACCGGATCCTGGAGATCATCGCCGACCATCTGAAGCCGTAATGGCCCGGATTTCTCGTCGCCGCGCTCCTCGAAATGACTGAGTGGTTGGTCATTTCGACCGGAGGGAGAAATCTCCGCAAGAGACGAAGCCGTAAAACGCCGGGATTTGCGTTTTTGTTCCAGTCCGCCCCCAAGGACGGACCGGTCCCGGCCAATCGAATACAGGAAATTTTAAAGGCAGTTTAAACGCGGTTCATGCGGAGGACACATGGCACGGTTGGAGATATTCAAGACAGGCAGACACACCGCCCTGGGCGGACAGGTGCTGGAGTTCAGCGAGGCCGACCTGCGGGCCACGGTCGACGCCTATGATCCGGACAAGCACGAGGCGCCCCTGGTGGTCGGCCATCCGGGCCTCGATGCCCCGGCATACGGCTGGGTCAAGGGACTGGCCTTTGCCGATGGCGTCATGATCGCCGAACCTGGCCAGGTCGATCCGGCCTTTGCCGAGATGGTCAACGCCGGCCGGTTCAAAAAAATCTCCGGCTCTTTTTATTTGCCGGACGCGCCCAACAACCCGGCTCCGGGCGTGTACTACCTGCGCCATGTTGGGTTTCTCGGCGCCCAGCCGCCGGCGGTGAAGGGGTTGAAAAATGCCAGCTTCGCCGCCAGTGAGCAAGGGGTGGTGGAGTTCGGCGACTGGGCTGACCGGGTCGAGGCCGGGCTGTTCCGCAAGCTGCGGGAATGGATGATCGGCAAGTTCGGCCTGGCGGATGCGGACCAGGCCCTGCCGGGTTGGGAGGTGGACGCGGTGCAGGAGGAGGACGCGCAGAATGATGAGGCAACCGCGGCCATGCCGGCATACGCCGAGGGCACGCAACACACACAGGAGGATGGGATGGAGACCCCGGAACAACTGGCCGCCAAGGAAGCGGCATTGCGGGAGAAGGAAGCGGCATTCGCCGAGCGCGAGGCAAAGCTGCAGCAACAGGAGCGGGCGGCGCTCCACCGGGAGCACCTGGATTTTGCCGAGGGCCTGATCAAAGAGGGCCGGCTGCTGCCGGCACACAGGGAGCAGGCAGTGGCGATGCTGGATTGCGCCGCCACCCTCGAGGGCGGCCAGGTGGTCGAGTTCGGCGAGGGCAAGACCCTGGCCATGGGCGAGGCGCTCAAGTCGTTTCTCGCCGCTCAGCCGAAGATCGTCGAGTTCGGCGAAATCGCCAAGCCGGAAGCAGGCACAGCGGGCCAGGTCGCCTTCGCGGCCGCCCCGGGTTACACGGTGGACGCGGCAGCGCTCGAGCTGCATGCCAGGGCCGTGGCCTATCAAAGCCAGCATCCCGGCACCGAATACATGGCCGCAGTCCGGGCCGTTCAATAACCAACGAGGAGGATCATCATGTCACGACAATCTTTGCCTTTGCTGGCGCTCACCATTATCGCCACCGGCTTCATCAGCGAATACCGCTTTGTCAGTCCCGCCGCCGCTCAGGCCGGCGCGGAGGCCAACACCCTGGGCGTGGCCCGGATGGCCGCTGCCATCGGCGATGCCATCCCGGTCGATGCCATCGGCACCGCCGTGGTCGAAACAGGCGGAGCCATCGCCGAAGGCGCCCTGGTCGAGACCGATGCCAATGGCCGGGCGGTGACCAATGACTCCGGACCGGCAGTGGCGCGGGTCTTGCCCGGCCAGGCCGCCACCGCGGCCGGGCAGTTCATCGAAGTGCTGCTCATTCCAAACTAAACGTCACATCGTCTTTTCCTTAAGGAGGATTTTCACATGGCCATGAACGCACAAGGAGTCCGGGTCATCAACCCGATTCTCAGCACCATCGCCCAAGGCTACCTGCAGGCCGACCTGGTCGGTTCCGCTCTCTTTCCCCGGGTGCCGGTAGAAATCTCCGGCGGCCAGATCCTGGAGTTCGGCAAGGAGTCTTTCAAGCTGTACAACGCCCGCCGCGCTCCCGGCGGCTCGACCAAGCGCATCTCGTTCGGCTACCTGGGCAAGCCGTTCGCGCTCACCATTGACTCCCTCGAGGCCCCGGTGCCGCGCGAGTTCCTGCGCGACGCCAGCGTCATGCCGGGTCTCGACCTGGGGGAGAGGGCCGTCAACCTGGTCATGCGCAGCCTGCTCCTTGCTCTGGAGGTGGCGCAGGCGACCCTGGCCACGGACCCCGCGCAGTATGACGCCAGCCACAAGATCACCCTGGCCGGCGTCTCCAAATGGAGCGACCCGGCCTCTGACCCGATCGCCCAGATGGAGAGCTACAAGGAGGCCATCCGCCAGAGTGTCGGCATCCGGCCCAACACCCTGCTGCTCTCGGCCCAGGCCTTTTCGGCGGCCAAGACGAACGCCAAAATCCGGGAGCAGTTCAAGTACACCACCGCCGACAGCCTCACCGTCGACATGCTGGCCCGGGTCTTTGACCTCAAGCGGCTGGTGATCGGCGAGGCGGTGCTCTCCGATGACGCCGGCACGATCTCCGATGTCTGGGGCAACAACGCGGTGCTGGCCTACGTGCCGGAGGTGCCCACATCGATGGAGGTGCCGTCCTACGGCTACACCTACACCATGAACGGCCACCCGCTGGTCGAGGAGCCGTATTACGACAACAACGCCAAGTCCTGGGTCTATGGCGTCAGCTTCGAGCGGGCGCCGGTCCTGAGCGGCATCACCTCGGGCTTTTTGATCCAGGGCATCAAGTAGGAGGCCGCCATGACTCGATACAAGGTGCTGGAACCGCTGGCCGCCGACCGCGTTTACCAGCCAGGAGAGATGGTGGAACTCGGCGAAGCGGATGGAGCTTGGCTGCTCAAATCAGGGGTGGTCGGGGAGATGACCGGCTCCCCGAGCCCCGGCTCTTCCGGAACCGACAAGCCAACCGCGGCCGCGGACCTGATCGCTGTGGTCAAACAGACGGCCTCGGTGGGGGCGCTTGACAACCTGGCCGCCGGCGAGACCCGCAAGACGGTGCTCGATGCCATTGCGGCCCGCCGCAAGGAGATCGGGGGGTAGCCATGTACTGCGCTGCGAGCGATATCCTGACCATCATGCCGGAAACCGACCTGATCGAGCTGACCGACGATACCATCCCGCCGGCCGATGTCAAGGTGGCGGTGGTCGACCGGGCGGTCTCGGATGCCGGCGAGCTGATCGACGGCTATCTCCGGGGCCGCTACAGGCTGCCGCTCTCGCCGGTGCCCGGGCTGCTCAACACCCTGGCCGCCGATATTGCTGTGTATCGGCTCTATGCCCGCCGGCTGCGGCTCACCCCGCCCGAGACCGTGACCGAACGGTACAAAAACGCCCTGAAGCTCCTGGAACTGATCCAGGCCGGCAAGGTGGCGCTGGGCGCGGACACAGGCGGCGTGCTGGAAGCGACCGGCGGACCGCGGTTCACAACCTCTGGCCGGGTGTTCAGCCAGGAGACCTTGAGGGATTACTGATACGGCCATGCGTCCTTGTTGCATCTTTCGTTTGTCATTTCGACCGCAGGGAGAAATCTCCCAGGGAACAGATTTCTCGTCGCTGCACTCCTCGAAATGACAGAACAAAACAATGTTCAGTGAGCAGCGCGCTTTTAGAGACTACTGATGCTCAACCAGATTGAAGACGCCATCGTCGCCCTGATCAAGGCAAAACTCGCGGCCGCGGCCGGCAAGGTGGCTGTGCAGAAAGGCGTGGAAGGCATCCCGCAGCCGGCGGTCTATGTCTCCACCGAGGCGGGCCGGTTCGAGAAGGTGACCTTCTCGAGCTACAAGCATGAGCTGACCATCTATGTGGACATCGTCTTCTCCTACCGGGGCGCGGATGACGCCAACCGGCGCAAGGGGATCTACCTGATCCTGGAGGGCGTGCTCCAGGCGCTCTTGTTGCAGGATCTCGGCCTGGCCATCAAACCGCTGGTCCCGAAGAACTGGCGGAACACCACGGTCGAGGAGCTGCGCCAGCAAGGGCTGCTCGCCTTTTCCCTGGAATTGGCCACCTCCTACACCATCAGCCGCGCCGCCAGCGACGAGGAGGCGGCCGCGCCGGATCTGCTGACCGTGGGCCTGAACTACTATCTCACCCCGGGTGACGACATCGCCGACGCCGTCGACCTGGTTACCCTGTCCGGCGATTGAAGGAGTCTTGTATGACCATGATCCGCGTCAAAGCCGCGCCCGGGCAACGCTGCCCGATGGAGCATAATCCCAGGGAGTACATCACGGACGACCCGGCCGGGATCGAGGTGGCGGAGTCCGCCTACATCCTGCGCCTGATCAAAGACGGCTCCCTGGTTGTCGTTACCCCGAAAAAAGCCAAGGGAGGTGCCTGATGGCCTCGAAAAATATCACCTTTGACGCCATCCCGGCCTCGATCCGCAAGCCGGGCAAATATCTCGAGTTCAACACCCGGCTGGCGGTCCGCACCTTGCCGGCCAACCAGCAGCAGATGCTGATCATCGCCCAGCGGCTGGCTGCCGGCAGCGTGCCGGCGCTGACCCCGACCCGGATCTTTGCCGATAAAGAGGCCGCCGACGCCTTTGGGATCGGCAGCATGGCCCACCGGATGTGCCGGGCCGCCATCACCGCCAACCCCTACCTGCAGCTCACGGTCTGCGCCCTGGATGATGCCGCGGGCACGGCTGCCGTCGGCACGGTGGGGCTGGTCGGCGAATGCACGGAATCGGGCACGCTCGCCCTCTGGCTCGGCAACGACCGCATCGAGATCGCCGTGACCGCGAGCCAGCCGGCCACGGCGGTGGCTGCCGCGCTCAAGGCCGCCCTGGACGGCAAGCCCGACCTGCCGGCTGCGGCGCGGGTCTCGGAATCGGTGCTCACCCTGACCGCGCTGCACCAAGGCACGGTGGGTAATCGGATCGGCCTGGCCTGCGAGCTGACCGCCAAGGGCATGGTGGTGACTCTGTCCGGCCCGACCCTGTCCGGCGGCGTCATTGACCCGAACATCGCCGACGCCTTGGCCGCGGTCTTTGGCGCCCAGTACGATGTGATCTGCACGCCCTACGCCGACCAGGCCGGTTTGACCGCCCTGCGCACCCATCTCGATAAGGTCTCCGGTCCGCTGGAACTGCGGCCGGGCGTGGGCATCGCCGGAATCGACACCGCCCTGGCCATGGCCACCACTCTGGCCGGACAGATCAACTCCGGCCGGATCCTGATCGCCTATCTGCGCGGCACCAGGTCTCCCGGTTACGAGCTGGCCGCCGCCTATGCGGCGATGGTGGCCTGGGAGGAAGACCCGGCCCGGCCGCTCAACACCCTGGCCTTGACAGGCATTGCCGCGCCGCCGATCGACCAGCGCCTCTCCCGGACCGAGCAGGAAAGCTGCCTGAACAACGGCATCGCCCCGTTGGAGGTCGGCCCGGGCGAGCTGGCGCAGATCGTGCGGGCCATCACCACCTATACCCTCGATCCCCAGGGGATCATTGACATCGCCTTGCTCGACCTGACCACCATCCGCACCCTGGACTATGTGCGCAAGGCCTGCCGCGATCGGATCAGCCTGCGCTTCCCCCGGGAGAAGCTGTCTGCCCGCACCGCCGACAAGGTGCGGACCGAGCTGTTGGATGTGCTGCTCAAGCTCGAAGAGCTGGAGATCGTCGAGGAGGTGATGGCCAACAAGGACGGGCTGCTGGTGGAGCGGGATCTCGTGGACCCCAACCGGCTGAATGCCAAGATCCCCGCCGACGTGGTCAACGGCCTGCATGTCTTTGCCGGCCGCATCGACCTCTTGCTGTAGGGGCTTCCTGTCATTTCGAGGAGCGCAGCAACGAGAAATCTTGCCGTTAAAGGAGAATTAAACCATGTCTGAATACGTGTTGAGCGTCCTGCTTGAGGTCAACGGGCAGAACATCGAGGATTTCAAGGAGGTCAGCGAGGGCGAGCACGAGGTCGCCAAGCAGATCAACCTGATGAACACCACCGGTTTCGGGAAGACCACGCCCCGGCATACGGTCGAGGTGAGCTATGTGGTGCCGGCGGACAAGCCCGAGTTCAATTTTGAGTCGGTGCAGAACGGCACCCTGACCATCGACAAGAAGAACGGAGTCCGGACCACCTACACCGGCGTCTCCACCCTCAAGATCGGCGCCACCAAGTATGACGGCGAGAACGAGGCGGTCCGGACCATAACATTAGGCGCCACGGGCAAGGTGGGATGATGCGTACAACCGGACAATTGCCGCAAGGCATCGTAATCGATGGCGTACTGTATCGTGACTTTGAGCTGCGCGAGCAACTCGTTGGCGACGAGATCGAGGTGCTGGAGTCGGATGACGGGCCGCGGGCGGCCAAGAACGACTCCTTTTTCGGCGCCTGCATCATGGCTCGGAGGCTCACCCTGGCCGGGTTGGGCAAACCGGTGGCCCCGGCGATGATCATGGCTATGACCACCAGCGATTTCGCGCATCTGGTCAAGGCCAGCCAAGCAACGATGGCCAAAAGGGACTCGTTTCGAGACGCGGCTCAAGCCGCGCCGGATGCTCTGTCTGGCACTGATGCAACTGGGGTTTGACGAGGCCACGGCCGCGGCCATGCCGGAAAACGTGGCCATGGCCTGGCTGGAGGCGCATCGGGAACTGCGCAATACAGCGAAAAAGAAGCGGTACAAGGTATTGAGGAACAAGGGCGATGGCTGAGAACATGCGGGCTTATCTGGAGCTGATGGGCAAGTCGGACGGGCTGCGCAGCGAGCTGAACAGCTCAAAGAGCGCCGTCAGCCGCTTTACCTCCGCTGCCCGCAGCGAGTTTGCCTCCCTGCGGGGCACGATGGGCTCGCTCACCGGCCAGTTGGCCGCCCTGGGCGTCAGCTTCAGCGCGCTCAAAACCTTGTCCGCCTCGGCGGGGCTCGACAAGGACCTCACCCGCACCAGGCGCTTTGCCCGCGCCACTGCCGGGGAGATGGCCAACTTGCGTAAAGAACTGTGGGGCATGTCCCGGACAACCGGCAGACCGCTCGAGGAACTGCAGGCCGGCTTCGACAACCTGCTGGAAAAGGGGCTGGACTGGAAACAGGCCATGGAGTCGATCAGGGCAGGCAATATCGGCGCCACCGCCCGCACCGCGGAGATCGCTACCATGAACGAGGCCTTCGCGGCCGGGGCCCAGGCCTTTAATATCGATTTGGCCCAACCCGGCAAGGCCGTGGAGATGCTCGACAAGATGGCTGTGGCCGCCGACAAGGGCCAGTCCCCGCTCCAGGATCTGGCCGCCATCTTCAGCCAGTTCGGGCGGGCCGCGGCCACTGCCGGCCTCTCCTTCGACAAGACCCTGGGGTTCATCGAGGGATTGTCGCAGGCGGAGCAGGCCCCGGAACGGCTGGCAGCCCTGACCGGCCGCGTCACCCGGGTGTTTTCTTCCAGGCGCTACATGAAATATGCCCAGCAGGCCACCGGCGTGAGATTCTTCGACAAGAAGACGGGCGAGCGCCGTGACGCCACGGATGTCCTCGCCGACCTCAAGAAGAAATACGACAGTAAAGCGAATGATAAGCAGCGGACCGCGTTCCTGCAAAAGGCCTTTGGCCGCGCCGATGAAGACTCCGAGTTTGCCCTGAAAAAACTGTTTGAGGGCGACGGCATCAGCAAAATGACGGAGATCAGCAAGCAGCTCGGCAGTGCCGGCGGCACCATCAATCGGGATCTGGGCGAGGCTGGTTCCACCTTGTCCGGCACGATCGCCAAAATCCAGGTTAAGCTGCGCGAGGCAGCCGACGACTTCTCCCAGCCGATCAACGACACCTTAAATAACCTGCTCAAGTGGACCCAGGACGGCAAGGACAAGGGCGGGCTGGGGCTGGACGGCAAGGATATGCTGGGCTGGGGCGCGGGCGGCATTGCCGGGGTGGCGGCGCTTACCCGGTACGGCGGCAAGGCGGTGTCAAAGTTGCTGTCCGGGGCCACTGGCTTGGCCGCCGGAGTTGGGCAGGGCAAGGCCCTGCAAGCCATGGCCGGGGTCACCCCGGTGTTCGTGGTCAATATGCCGGGCAGTGGCTTTGGCGATCTGCCCGGAGCGCCGTCAGCCGGAACTTCGGTTCCAGCTCCAGCCGCGGGCAAGGTCGGCGTCATGGGCCGCCTCGGCCAGGCCGGGCAATTGGTGGGATCCTTTGCCGGCGGTTATGCCATCGGCACCGGCATCAACCAGGTGCTCGGACATGTCGCCGGTGAATCGACCGACGGCAAATACGGCGGCGAAGGCTGGCTGGGCAATCTGATCTACGACCTGATCCATCCCGAGGAGCAGGAAATCAAGAACGAGGTGGTCATGAACATCTCCATCGACAAGGACGGCCGGGTGACATCCAGCACCAATGATGCCAACACCCAGACCCAGATCAATGTCGACCGGCGGGGCCGCTTCGGCAGCTACGGCGCGACCGCGGAGGACTGATGCCAGACCTCTACCCTGCCCAGATCGACGGCATCGAACTGGCGATCGAGACCCTGGATGACGAGATCACCAAGGCGATCACCAAGCACGAGTATCCCCACCGCGACGGGGCGCTGCTGGAAGACATGGGCCAGCATGCCCGGACGGTCAAGATCAAGTGCCATTTCTGGGATGACACCTACGAGGCCCACCAGGATCTGCTGGACCATCTCGATCAGATGGAGACCATCGAGCTGGTCCATCCCAAGTACGGGCCGATGCGGGGCTCGATCGAGTCCGTCGCCGTCCATCACGACGACAGCGAGCGCCATGCGGCAATCGACCTCACCTTTACCCAGGGTTTGATCGAGGATACCGACGACACCGCCTTTGAAGATGTGGAGGGCAGCGCCGAGGCCGCCTGGCTCGATTCCATCGAAGAGCAGAAGGCCGCGTTCGGGGCCGACATGCTGGCCGCCATCGGCCTGGAGGCCAATGCAATCCTCTCCACGGTCCTGGACCCGGCCAAAGGCATTGTCGAGCAGTTGGGCAGCATCAGCAGCGCGGCCAGGCAATACCTGCAGCAGGTGGAGTCTTTTGTCGGCAGCCTGGAGGCCACCTGCAACCTGGTGGCCAATCCGGCCAACTCCCTGATGGCGCTCATCAGCTACGGCTCCAACCTGCCGGGCCGGGTGATCGGCGCCCTGGCTCGGTGCGCCGAACGGTATACCCTCTCGCTGGGGCCATCGACCCCGCCGGTCCGCTCCATCCAATCGCTGGCAACCTGGTCCGACGATCTGAGCGCCCAAGCGGGCGGGTTTGCCAAAACCGTCCGGCTGGGCACGGCCAGCCAGATGGCCCTGAACGCCGCCTCTGTCTATAAGGCGGACGAAGAGCTGCGGCGCGCCCGCCGGCGGGCCGAAGGCCGAGCGGCCTTTGATGTGCTGGGCCGCTACACGCCGCCGGAATACGCGGCCTCAGACCCGCAGCCCATGACCATGCAGGAACTGGAGATCACCCTGGCGGTGGTACGGGCGGGGATCCAGACGGCGATCGACCTGGACCGGGGGTCGGAAAGCCTGAAGCGGTTGGCTCTGACCCTGATGACCCATGTCAACACCGTGAAACTGGAGCGCGACAAGCTGAGTGTGGTGACGATCGGCCACTCCTTGCCCCTGCATCTGATCTGCCTGCACCACAGCCTGCCTTACAACGCCGCCGAGCGGCTGCTGACCGTGAACCGGATCCGCAACCCCAACGAGGTCAGCGGCGGGATCGTGATGCCGGCCGGGACAGGCAGCCGGGCCGCCATGGTGTCTGTCGCCGGCGCGGCTGGAAATGCCGAAGTCACCCTTGACGGCGAAGAAGTGCTGTTCGGCGGGGAGGCGGTCACCTTCGGTGGCGACCCGGTTACATTCGGAGGAGCATTGCATGCCGACTGACAACATCTGCCTGGAAGTGGCCGGCCGCCGGATCGAGCGGTTTCTCTCCTATGAAATCGACGCCGACCTCTACGTGGCCGCCGACGCCTTTTCCCTGGAGGTGGCCCGGCCGGAAATCACCATCGAGCCCGGCCAGAAATGCGAGCTGTACGTCAACGGCAGTTTGGAACTGACCGGGATCATCGACCGCTGCTCGCGGCGCGTCGACAAGCAGGGCCTGACCTATCGGATCGAGGGCCGCGACCTGATGGGGCTCTTGGTCGATCATTACTGCGAGGAGTTCGTCACCGTCCAGGGCAAGAAGCTGTCGCGACTGGCCGGGATGCTGCTCAAGGATGTGCCGTTCATCAACCGGGAGGCGATCGTGTACCAGGAGGATGTGGTCGGCAAGCTCAAGGGCAAGAAGAAGACCATGGACGATCCCGATGACGGCTTCATGGACACCCCGCAGAAGCTCAGCCAGATCCAGCCGGGCATGACCGTGTTCGAGGTGCTGAAGAACTACAGCGCCAGCCGGGGTTTGATGTTCTTTGCCATGCCGGACGGCACTTTTGTGTTTGGCCGGCCCACGCTCAAAGGCGAGCCGGTCTACGAGCTGACCAACCGCAAGAGCGGCCAGGGCAACAACGTGTTGACCGGCGAGGAAAACAACGACATCAGCAAGCGCTACGGCAAGGTGGTGGTGATCGGTCAGCAGCAGGGCATCGGCGACGAGGATGACCCGATCAAGATCAACACCCACGGCGAGGTGGTGGACCCTGACTTCCCCTTTTACAAGCCCTACGTGGCCACGGACAACAATGACGCCCAGAGCCCGGAGCTGCACGCCCGGTTCATCATGAACCGCCAGCTCCATGAGGGCTACCAGTTGACCTACACGGTGCAGGGCCACAGCCAGCGGGGCCGCAACTGGCAGATCAACCAACTGTGCCAGGTACAGGACGAAGACCTCGGGGGCGACAAGGTGCTGCTCATCTATGGCCGGACCTTCCGCCGCTCGAAAACCGGCGGCACCACCACCACGCTCAAGCTGGGCAAGCCCGGGGTGGTGCTGTGATCCGGGTTATCCTCCAATCGGTCCGCGAGTCCGCGATCAAGCTGTTCGCCGCCACCGGCCGGATCGGCGAGCGATTCACCGGCCGCGAGTATTTCCAGCACTACGGGTTCACCTCCAGCCCCTTGCCCGGGGCCGAGGGCATCCTGGTCAAGCGGGGCAACCATTATATCATGGTGGCCACCGACGACCGCCGCCACCGGATCAGGATAGATAGCGGCGAGGTGGCCATCTACACCGACGAGGGCGATCATATCCATCTCAAGCGCGGCCGGATCGCGGAGATCGTCACCGAGACCCTGGTGATTAAGGCCGCCACCAAGGTGCGGATCGAGTCACCGCTGGTGGAGGCCACCGGCGAGATCATCGACCGCTGCGAGTCCGGCGGCAAGAGCATGGCGCAGATGCGGACCATCTACAACGGCCACGCCCACGGCGGCATCGAGCCGGGCGGCGGCACCACCTCCGCGCCGGATACGGGGATGTGATGGACTACGCCATTGCCGTCGATGCCGGCAACCTGA
>Ga0123357_10000028_pt1 | contig 117761 bp, 101 predicted proteins | sample TergutEmb28metaG_FD_89873 | JGI IMG/M metagenome (GOLD analysis project Ga0123357, IMG submission 89873) | Embiratermes neotenicus P4 segment gut microbial communities from Petit-Saut dam, French Guiana - Emb289 P4 | ecosystem: Host-associated > Arthropoda: Insects > Digestive system > Gut ...
ACGATACAAAAACGCCGCCATCGCCTCACGAGTCACATCACCCTTCGGCACATACGTCGTAGGAGTCATGCCAGTAGTAATCTTATTGACCGACATCCAACAAATATACGGCGCAAACTGATTCACACTAGGATCCACATCACTAAACGTCGAACAAGTCGCCAACACCGTCACACTCGCCGTCGCCGACTTACCCGAACCATCCTTCGCAGTCGCCGTAATCGTCACAGTACCAACAGCCTTACCCGTCACAACACCCGTCGATGACACCGTCGCATACGCGGTATTACTCGAAGTCCACGTCAACGCCTTATTCGTCGCATAATCAGGAACCACCGTCGCCAACAACGCCACCGAACCCTTAACCCCAACATACGCCTGCGACGGCGATATCGTGATACCAGTCACCGCCTGAGTCGCCGTCACCGCGGCCGATGTCTTCGACACACTTGGGTAGCCAGTCTTCGCGCCTGTCACCTTAACCGTGATCTTGTGGTTCGCATCAGCCGCCACCAGCTTGTATGTCTTTGCTGTGGCGCCAGAAATCGCCACACCATCCCGCAGCCATTGATACGTCGGCGTGATCGCCGACGTGGCCGGCGTTGTACCCCATGTCCCCGGATTTGCCGTCAGCGTCGCCCCCACAGCGGCAGTGGCGCCGCTAGGCGTGATGGTCGGGGCTGCTGAGCTAGTTATCTGATCCCAATGGGCATACAGCGTCTGATTCGCCGTGATCTTCACGGCGGTGGTCGTCGCAACCAATGTTCCGCCAGTCGCCGGGCTACTGGTACTCCCCGGGGTGAACCAACCGAGGAAATGCCAAGGGGCAGCGCGTGACACTGTGGCGAGCGTCCCATAGGTCGAATCATACGTAACAGATTTCGTGGTTGGGCTTGGTGTATTGCCGCCATTCGCATTGAATGTCACCGTGTATTTATTCGGAGTCCACTGCGCATATAGCGTCAAATTTGTCGTGAAAGACACCGTGCTCGTGCTCGTATACTTCGTGCCGCCTGATGTCGCCGTGAACCAACCAGTGGAAGTGTAGCCGGTCTTGGTCGGCGTCGGCAGGGTACCGAAAGGACTGCCGTACGTTAGCTTCATGCTGGTTGGCGTCACCGATCCAGTATTCGGGTTGAGTGTCAGCGTTGGTGTCGGCACGGGCGACGCCTCAGCAATTAGATTCAGATTGCCGTAGGTGCCAGATGTATAACCCCAGTAACTGTATAGTGCCGTGAGATCGGTCCAACTGGAACCGTTCGCCAGATAGCTCTGGTCGGAACTTATCGTGGCAGCAGTAGTTCCGACATTATCCGAAATTTTGGATTCAACAGGCGCACCGGCAGAACCCGACGCAATCGTCTGAGTTACAACGATTGAGAACTTCTCACCCGCGGTCAACACAACTGGGGTATCAAACGTCACCGTCTGATAGCCGGCATAGGTCGCTGATCCAGACTTCGACGTTGCACCCGATGCTCCGATTTTTGCAAGAGTCGCACCAGCCACTGGACTAGTGCTTGTCGTTGGCTTTGTGTAAACCGACACCGTATAAGACGTATTTGGCTGCGGTGTAATAAACTGAGCTGCCCGCAGAGCCTGGGTGGTCGACGTTGCGGTAAACACATTGGCGAACGTAACAGAAGGAACGCCAGTGTACCCAAAAAGGCCACCCATCCAGCCTAACGCATCATGTTGGTACTGAGTTGTCCAGTCAGTTCCCTTAAGATATCCCGTTGACGGGGCACTCGATATCATGTTAAAAATCGAAATATCGTTGATACTCTTGTCGTAATACGAGAGGTAAAAATACTGGGGAGTACCTGAGGCACTTCCCCATTGGTTTTTCACCAAAAAAGCACCGTTGCCAGCAGGCTTGAGGTAAAAGTTACTCGCGGAATAATTGTCATCCCAGCCGATCAGAGCAATCTCATGATCGGATATTGATGACGGTGAACTATACGAGGCGTTAGTGGCACTGATGACTTTGTAGTATGGCGAACCGGCACCTAGCGCGGACGCATCAAAAGCGATCGTGGCCGCACCATTGCTATAAACGGCGTTCTTGATTGCTGTCACATTGGCGGCCGAATACGTCCCTTTCGGGTTAGGTGAAGGCAACATCCACCAATTGATCATATGATATGCACTTGACCCGCTCGGCGTGTTGCCCGCCGTGACGTTACATTTAGCCGGATTCGAACCCTGGCTACTTGGGTACGGGCAAGCTGACTCTGTTTGTGCCCCCATCCAGTGCGACCAAACAGTTGCTGCCATCGCAGCAAAGCCGCCCAGCTGATACGGACTCGAAGACGACGTAGGAGCTACCGTCGTTGATGCCGGGAAATAGTTCGTCAAGAAGACCGACTGCGTCAACTGCAGTGGCGACACCTGGGTAGCCGCCGAATTCGGGTTGGATATGACACCGTTTTTGGCCAAACTGGATTCAGCCGATGCAGCAGATGCGAAAGCCCAGCAGATACCCCAACTTCCTTGATTTCGCACAGTCGTGTTCACCCACGTTGGATGTGCCGTGCGAAGATCATACGTGGCGGGAAGGCTCGCAGCGTTGTACATGCCCGACGCATTGGTGTAAGAGGCGTTGTTGATAGGACCCATATCGATCGACGACGGAACATACCCGAAACCGTGGTCAGACGAATCGGGCGGCTCGGCGGTAGTGGTATCAATCGGCGCTGAGAGCAGCACGGGCATACCTTGGTCGGACGCCCCGGAAGACGACGTCGCCTGATCCGACGGCAAACTGGTGACATCGGACGGCGCCGCATCGTCCGAGGGGGATGTAGACGTGTCTGTTGGCGCAGGATCAACCGACGGCGATGCGTCATCGGAAGGTGTGACCTGATCTGTTGGCGATGCGTCGTCCGTTGGCGACGCGTCGTCCGTTGGCGGTGTTACGTCATCTGACGGCGTGACCTGATCAGTCGGTGTCGCTGTTGGATCTGAAGGCGCCGCTGCTACTGGCCCGGACGTCGGCTGATCAACCGGATCAGCCTGAGCAGTCGGCGACATCGTCATCGTCAACGCAAAAACAGCCGCTACTGCAACAAGCGCCTGTGGAAGTCTCATCGAATGCTTCACCGCAATCTCCATCCCTGAAAATCGACATCTTTTTATCGGCGATGAGGGTCATCGGTCAAATGTGAGGGAGCCGATGTTCAATTGTTGAGACATCAACAGTGACAACCAGTATCCCCATCTTGCCAACGTACTTATCCTATACCCGATCTTTTGGATGGTTCTTTAGGAAACGACGCATTTTGAGACGAAACACGGGTGGCTGACGGCGAGAATAACCATAGGGCCGATACATACTAGCCCCACTATGCTTGAGCCTATGGATAACCCGATCGATGCCACACTCACCCCTGCTTGGGCGGCGCTGCGCCGCCACGCCGACGGATTCACCCCCGACATGCGTGCCTGGTTCGCCGACGACCCCGGACGGGCCACGCGTTTCACCTACTCAGCGGGCGATTTGATGGTCGACCTGTCGAAAGGCTTCATCACCGACGACATCAAATCGTCCCTTATGGAACTGGCGAAATCAGTCGGCCTCGAGGCACGTCGTGAAGCCATGTTCACCGGGCAACACATCAACGTCACAGAGGATCGCGCCGTCCTGCACACTGCCCTGCGTTCGCCCAAAGCGGAATCGCTAATCGTCGACGGCGTCGACGTCATCGCCCAGGTACACGAGGTGCTCGACAAGATGTGCGCCTTCGCCGGACGGGTCCGAAGCGGCGATTGGAAAGGCGTCGACGGGCAACCAATTAAGACGGTAGTCAATATCGGTATCGGCGGCTCGGATCTTGGTCCGGTCATGGTTTACGAGGCCCTCAAACCCTATGTCAGCGGGCTGGAATGCCGGTTCATCTCGAACATCGACCCCAACGACGCTTGGCAGAAGACGCACGACCTCGACCCGGCAACCACGCTGTTCATCGTTTCGTCCAAGACATTCACCACCATTGAGACGATGACGAACGCGCGGCTTTGCCGGGCATGGTTGATCGATAAGCTGGCCGCCAAAGGCTTGGTGGACGCCACCGATGACGCCGCCGTCAACACCGCCATTGCCAAACACTTCGTCGCCGTCTCGACGAACCTCAAAGGCGTAGCCGACTTCGGCATTGACCCGGCCAACGCCTTCGGTTTCTGGGATTGGGTGGGCGGACGCTACTCCGTCCCGTCCGCCATCGGCCTGAGCGGTCTGCTAGCGATCGGCGAAGACAACTGGCGAGAATTCCTGGGCGGCCTGCGCACCATGGACGAGCACTTCCGCTTGGCGCCGCTGGAGGCAAACGTCCCCGTCCTAATGGGGCTGCTAAACGTCTGGTACACAGATTTCTTGGGTGCCCAAAGCCATGCCGTCTTGCCCTACCAGCAGAACCTTCACCGGTTCGCCGCCTACCTGCAGCAGTTGACCATGGAGTCCAACGGCAAGCGCGTCCGCTGGGACGGGTCGGATGTCACCTGCGGCACGGGCGAGGTGTTCTGGGGTGAGCCCGGCACCAACGGGCAGCACGCCTTCTACCAACTGATCCACCAGGGCACCCGCCTGATACCGGCCGACTTCATCGCCGTCGCCAACCCGGCGCACCCGCTGAAGGACGGCGACACGGACGTCCACTCGCTGTACATGTCGAACTTCTTCGCCCAAACAGCCGCTCTGGCATTCGGCAAGACGGCCGACGAGGTACGCGCCGAAGGCACACCCGAGGCCATCGTGCCGGCCCGTGTGTTCACCGGAAACAAGCCGACGACGTCGATCCTGGCGCCGGCGTTGACGCCGTCGGTGCTGGGGCAGTTGATAGCACTTTACGAAGATATCGTCTTCACCGAAGGCGTGGTCTGGGGCATCGACAGCTTCGACCAGTGGGGCGTCGAGCTGGGCAAGAAGTTGGCCCTCGATATCGCCCCCGCGGTGACCGGCGACGAAGCGGCTCTGGCCGCCCAGGATGCTTCGACCCAATCGCTGGTCAAGGCGTACCGCGCGATGCGCCGGTAAGCTGAAAGGCATGAGTAGACACCCGGTGCGGCGTGCCTTGGTGTCGGTCGTAGTTGTTCTGGCCGTGCTGGTGGGGTTGGCTGCGGGTATCCCGTCATTGGTGGTTTGGCTCGAGTCGCACACCCGCATCGATTCCATAGACGACGTGCCCGCCCGCGACGTCACGCTGGTGATGGGCGCGGCAATGTGGGGTAACGCGCCGTCACCCTACCTACAGAAGCGGCTCGACGTGGCGGCGGCCCTTTATTCGGCGGGCAAAACAAAGGTGATCATCGTCTCCGGCACCCGCGACGGCGGCTACTCCGAACCTGACGGCATGAAGGCGGCGCTGGTGGCGGCCGGCATACCGGCCAACCAAATCGTCCCCGACTACGGCGGCAATAACACGTTCAGCTCGTGCGGACGGGCGCGCGACGTCTTCGGGGTGACGAGCTTGATCGTCGTTTCGCAGACTTACCACCTGCCGCGGGCAATCGCCAGTTGTCAGATGTTGGGCGTCGACGCGGCAGGCGTTGGGGACGACACCATCGACCACGACTTGCGCTATTGGGGCTACCGGGCGCGCGAAGTGGGCGGCAACATGAAGCTTCTATATGACATTGTGACGCACCGCAGCGTGCCGTACGAGGCGCCAAGCGACGCCGTCCAGCAGGCCTTGGCCCACCACTAGCTCATCTCAGGCCAGCGAGCCCATCGGATCCCACAGCGGCAGCACCTTCGGTGTTTGCGTCAGCACAGGTACCAGATCGGCTGGCAGATCGGCTTTGCGGACGGCCAACTCGAAGACATGCTCGGCGAACCAGGAGTCGTTCATGGTGTCGAAGCCCTTGTCAGAGCGGTCCTCGCCCCATGAGTTCTCGACGCGGTAGCGGCGCGCGACACCGTCCACGATGTCGACGCCGGTAAACAGCATGGCGTGCGTCATAGCCGATTCGCCAAGCTCCATGCACTCGGCCTTACTCATTGTCAGGCCGACGCCGTAAACCGCCTCGTAGTCGAACAGGTTCGCGTCCCAGAATCCGTTCGTCCGGTCAAACTGCTTAGCCACATCACAACCGAACCAGCAAACCCGTCCGTCCTGCAGCGATTTGACGACGAGTGAACTAAGCACGTCGGCTGGCGCATTCAGGTAGGCGATGGGGCGTCCACCGACAACGTTGCCGAGGTGGTCAACGGTCAGCATCTGGCCATAGCCGGAGCTCGGGCGCGGGTCGTTGACGACGCACACATATTCGTCAAGATCTGTATCGATGACATGCTTGGCGAACTCGAGTGGGGTCATCTGGCCGCCACGATGGAAGGCCTTTTGCTTGTCGCGCCACTGCCACAGGAAGCTGGTGGGCGGTGTGCCTAGGTGGATGCTCAGAACGCGGTAGACGTCTGCCATGATGGCGGCGCGCAGCGGCTCGGCGTCCTGGCCGTCAGCGATTGCCGCCCGCAAGTCCCGCGTGCCGCGACGAAGCAGCGTCTCAAGCGTGCCGTTCATGGCCTTTGTGTTGGACGACGATTCCGTCTCTGGCATGGCATACTGCGGCACGACGCCGTACTTGTCGATCAGGGAGACGAACATGTCCCACTGCCCGCCGTCGCCCATGGTGTCGGTCAGTAGGCGCGAGACGAGGCGGTCGTCGAGAGGACGGTCAGCCAGCTCGATCATCGAGGTCAGCAGCCAGTTGGCCTTCTCCAGCTTGTCGTAGAAATGCAGGTAGGCCTGCGAGAACTCGAATCCGTCAAGGTCGAGCTCCTTGATGACGTGCTGCCTTAAGAAGTTGAGCCCAGCGAACAGCCAGCAGCGCCCAGACTTCTTCTGGTTGGCCACCTTCCAGGTGTCCAGTTGGATGCTCATAGACGTGTCGATGGACGTGACGATCTCGCGGTCGAGCGCGATGTCGTTGATACTGGTTTTGGTGACGGCGTTCTGGGCGATGCGAGCAGCCTTGTCAGCAGCAAAGGCCGTGCGCCAGGCGTCGAGTTGGGTAATCGGTAGTGCAGTTGATGCCGTCATGGCGATGTCCTCAGCTTGGAGTCATGGGTTTCAGCCAAGTCTACCCGCGGTGGACTGGCGAGACTCGCGCTCGCGGCACACTGTAACCTTGACGTTGTCCTGTTCACGTTCGACCAAGAAGGTCCACATGTCTGATTCCCGTCCTATTCTCGTGCTGAACTGCGGTTCAAGCTCTGTCAAATATCAGATGATCGACGTCGAAACCGGCGATGTGCTGGCCAAGGGCCTGGCCGAGCGCATCGGGCAGGCCGAAGGCGTGGTCACTCACACTGTCGGCGGCGAAGATTTCTCGGTTACGACGGCGCTGCCCGATCACTCTGCGACGCTGGCCGTTGTTGTCGACCTGTTCCACCAACACGGCCCGGACATCGATTCGGCGGTGGCCGTTGCCCACCGCGTCGTCCACGGTGGCGAAAAGTTCCGCGCCCCGACTTTGATTGACGACGCCATCATCGCCGCCATTGATGAGGTGTCACCGCTGGCGCCGTTGCACAACCCGCCGGCTATCCAGGGCATCAAGGCCGCCCAGGCCGTGCTGCCGAACGTCCCCCAGGTGGCGATTTTCGACACCGCCTTCTTCTCGACCATTCCGGCCGAGGCCTACACCTACGCGCTGCCGACGGAACTGGCCCACCGATTGGGCATCCGCAAATACGGCTTCCACGGCACGTCGCACAGCTACGTCAGCGCCAAAGTGGCCGAGATCCTCGGCACGCCCGGCCTGCGCCAGATCGTCTGCCACCTGGGCAACGGGTCGTCGGTGTCGGCTGTCAATGACGGTGTCGCCATCGAGAACTCGATGGGCTTTACACCGCTGCCGGGGTTGGTCATGGGCACGCGGACGGGCGACCTCGACCCCAGCATCATCGCCTACATCTGCCAGCAGACGGGCCAGTCGATCGCAGACGTCGACAACCTGCTGGCTAAGCAGTCCGGGCTGCTGGGCATGACGGGCCACTCCGACATGCGCGACGTAACGGACGCGGCTGACGCCGGCGACGCGCAGGCCAAGCTGACTTTGGACGTCTACACCCACCGTCTGGTGATGTACATCGCCGGATACCACGCGCTGCTTGGCGGTGCCCAGGCGCTCACGTTTACCGCCGGTATCGGCGAGAACGCGGCTAGCTTGCGCTCGATGGTTTGCGCGCGTCTGGCCTGCCTGGGCGTCAAGCTGGACGAGGCCAAGAACGCCGAGCGCCGCCGCGACGCCCGCATCATCTCGTCTACCGATAGCGCCATCACAGTGTTGGTCGTACCGACCAACGAGGAACTGTCGATGGCCGAGCAGACGGCAGCCCTGCTGAGCAATTGACGGCCCCGGCCTCGGCCGATGCATTAAGATTGGTGCCTATGCGTGCGTTGGTGACTGGTGGCTCTTCAGGTATCGGTCTGGCTTTCGCGCGCACCTTAGCTGAGCATGGCGCAGACCTTGTGCTTGTCGCCCGTGATGGCTCAAAGCTTGACGAGATAGCCGCGCAATTGAGGTCTGGCTACGCCATTGACGTCGAGACGATGGTGGCCGACTTGGCGGAATCTGATGACGTCACCCAAGTGAGCGCCCGCATTGAGACGGACGACAAGCCTTGCGATGTCGTCATCAACAATGCCGGTATCGCGCTACATGCGTCGCTATTGGACGACGACTTGGCGCTCCAAGAAACAGCAATGGCCATCATGGTGACGGCAGTGCTGAAGCTTTCGAATGTGGCGGCCCGCGCCATGGTACGGCGCGGCACGCCTGGCCACATCATCAACATAGCCAGCGCCTCCGCCTGGATTTATGTGGGCAACTACTCGGCAATCAAGGCCTGGGTTGTCTCGTACACGCGGGGTTTGGCCGTCGAGCTTAAGGGCAGCGGCGTCACGGCGACGGCGGTGTGCCCAGGCTGGGTGAAGACGGCATTCCACGACAGGGCAGGCGTTGGGCGTCCCAAACTTCCAGGGTTCATCTGGGTCGATGCCGACGTGGTTGCTGCCGAGGGGTTGGCAGCCGCGCTGGCCGGGCGGACGGTGTGTGTGCCCAGCGCTAAATGGCGGTCCGCCATCTGGGCGGCCCAGCACGGCCCGGCGGCCATCGCCGAAAAGGTCTCACAGATGCTGGTGTCGTCGCGTCATTCCCCCAACCGGCTCAAAGGTGGCGACCGTGGCGCCGAGTAGCCGCTACACCAGCGCCATCAACCGGGGGTTCCGGTCGGGCGTCCAGGTGTTGACGTTAAAACCATTCATTTGGAGCTTGGTGCGCGTCGAGGTTCACGGCGTCGAGCATTTTGAAACCTTGCCGACCGACCAGGCCTTCATTCTGGTGTCGAACCACTGCTCGCACCTGGATACGCCGATTCTGTTCGGCGGTATGCCGCAGCGTTTGTCCAGCCGCCTGGCGACAGGTGCGGCGGCTGATTTCTTCTTCAAGCACTGGTACACGGCGCTATCGCCGACGCTGTTTTTCAACGCCTTTCCGGTGCAGCGGGCCAGCCAGGAAACGACCGCGACCGAGCGCCACCGCCGCGGGCTGGCCGGCCAGTTGTTGGCTGAAGGCGTGCCGTTGCTGATCTTCCCAGAGGGGACGCGATCGCGAACTGGTGCGATGGGGAAGTTCCACCCCGGTTCGGCGGCGCTGGCAATCTCACACGTCGTTCCGATCGTGCCAGCGGCACTGGTGGGGACGTGGGCGGCCTGGCCGGCCAGTGCTCAACGCTGGAAGGGCGGACGTCCGCCCGTCCACCTGGCTTTCGGCCCGCCGATGTGGCCGCACACCGCCGAGATGCCCAGCCCATTCAGCGACCGGGTGCGCGCCGCAGTCACCCAGTTGCACGACACGACGGCTATCGCCTACGGTATGCCAACCCAGGCCGAACTGCAGGCCCGCGCGGCCAACAAAGCTGCCTGATCGCCGCCGATAGTTAGGTCATGTCATATCTAACTAAGATCACACATATGTAAGATTGAATCTTAGTTAACTTCGACCAGGAGGACGGCCATGCAATTCAGTGGACGCAGCTACGACCTGACGGTGCTCAACCAGCAATTGCAGATGGTTCGTGACGACGGGCGGGGGCGGGCAATCATTGTTACGGGACGCCGACGCGTGGGTAAGTCCCGCCTAGTTCAGGAATTTGTCGACCGTCTTGGCGGGCCGTCCATGGTGTTCCAGGCGACACGCGGCCGTGCGCCCGGCGCGGAGCGGGTCGACTTCATTGCGGCAATCGCGCAGTCAACGCTGCCCCACCGTGAACTTGTGACCGGCATGGCGCCCACGGATTGGAACCAGGCGCTGCGATTGTTGGCGACCGCCCTGCCGGCTGACAACTCGTCGGTGGTCGTAATTGATGAGGTACCTTGGTTGATCGACGGCGATACCGAGTTCGAGGGTGCCTTGCAGACAGTTTGGGACCGCCAGTTAGCTAACAAACCGGTATTGCTGATATTGGTTGGCAGCGACCAGTCCGTCATGGAGACATTGCAAAGTCATGAGCGCGCTTTCTTCGGACGAGCCGGCTCAATGGTGGTTGAGCCACTGCGGGTCAACGACGTGGCCGAGGCCACCGGCCTGCCGTCAGCCGAGGCGATTGATGCCTGGCTGGTCACAGGCGGGTTCCCTGAGATCGTAGCCTCTTGGCGTCGTGGGGAGTCGCTGCACACATTCCTAAAGCAGTCGCTCGCTAACCCATTGTCACCGTTGTTGGTAAGTGGCGAGTTGACGCTTATGGGCGAATTCCCGTCGCCTGGCCTGGCGCGCATCGTACTGGAATCTGTTGGCGCTGGCGAACGAACCTTTGCGAGGATCGCCCAGGCCACTGGACGAGATAGCGCCACGGCAGCCGGGAGCCTGAGCCCGATACTGCGCGCCCTCGAGAGTAAGCGCGTGCTGTCGTCTGAGTGGCCACTGTCAACAAAACCCGACACCCGCAACCGACGCTACCGAGTGTCTGACCCCTACCTCCGTTTCTGGCTAGCGTTTGGGCCGACGAGCATCGCACTGGCCGAGCGCGGGCGCGGTGACGTGGCGCTGACCCGCATCGAGGCAAGCTGGAGTACTTGGCGCGGCCGAGCCGTGGAACCACTGATCAGAGCATCACTGGAACGACTGATGCCTAATGAAACCTGGCCGTCTGTAATGTCGGTTGGGAGTTGGTGGAACCGAATCAACAACCCTGAAATAGATCTTGTGGGCGCGGACAGGGCACCAACAGCCAAAACAATCGGATTCATCGGGTCGATCAAATGGCGAGATGCCAAGCCGTTCGATGCCAGCGATTTTGCCGAGCTGACACGCGCCGCATTAATGGTGCCGGGGGTAGACGCCCAGACGCCGCTTGTCGCCGTCTCACGGTCAGGTGTGACACCAGGCCTGCCGGTGGCCGCCAGCTGGAACCCAGACGGCTTGGTTAACGCCTGGCGCCAGACGGACTGATCAACCCTCGAGCACAACACGAACCTTGAGTTGACCGCTTGGTTTGCTCACTGCACTATCCTGGGTTTGTGCATCGCGAAACTTCCCCTCACGGGCGCGCCGTCAGAATTGGTATTTTGGTGGCGCTGGTGGTTGGCGTGCTGGCTGCCGGTTTGACCGCGTGCGCCAGCCCACCGCTCAGCTCGCCTTCCACAACGACGGTATTCATAACCCCGACGGATAGCCCAGCCGGCGTCCAGCCTAGCTACGACTGGGGGCAAGACACCCCGCCGGTGCCGTCCACCACGGCGACGGATACGTCGGACAGTCAGCAAACTATCGATCATTCGACGGCCACACTGCCGCCGCCGAGTGACCTATCCATATCGGCCAGCATGGTGTTGGATGCGCCGTACAAGGTGGTACGGGTGGTTGCCACCATCACCAACATCGTCTCGGGTGACGGCCAGTGCCAGATCACCGTGGGAAGCTTCAGCACATCGGTGCCGATTGTGCCCAATGCAACTAACTCGTCCTGCCAGATCAACCAGATTCCGGTGGGTCAAATCAAACGGGGGGACGACTTCACCGTCACCGCGACTAGCGGCGGTTTGACGGGTGCAGTCTCAGGAAAGGTGCAGTGATTGCCCATGACCAGCATGACATCACCGCGAAGTGGACTCCCCCGCCGCGCTCGCACATGGATCGTCGGCTTGGCAGCATTAGCTGTCGGCGTGGCCGGCACCGTGACCGGCTTCACAGGCGTGAACCAGGCAAGTGCGACGCTGGCCGGTTTCAAGGCCGGCAACATCATGTCAGACGCGGTGATGAGCGCCGCCAACACCATGTCAGTGGATCAGATCCAGGCGTTTCTGAATAGCAAGAACGCCTGCAACAAGGCCGTCTCTAGCGGCAACAGCAGTGGCATTCCAGTGGTGGTGACGTCAGCGTCTTCGGCCTATCTGAGCACGAATTCGTCCATAACATACCAAATCACCGGCGGTGTACCAGGGACGAACAAAGGCACGTTCTTGTGTCTGCGGAACTCCACCTTCGACGGCCAGTCGGCGGCGCAGATCATCTACACCGTCTCGCAGGCCAACCAGATAAACCCGCAGGTATTGCTTGTGCTGCTGCAAAAGGAGCAAAGCCTTATCACCGACACTTCGCCCAATTCGAATCAATACAAGATAGCGACTGGCTTCGGCTGCCCCGACACGGCCGCATGCAACACGGCTTACTACGGGTTCAGTAACCAGTTGACCAACGCCGCCAAGCTGTTCCATACGGTGTTGACCGGCGGCTGGTCGAACTACCCTGCCTACACGACGGTTTATGTGCAGTACAACCCGAACGCGAGTTGCGGCGGCTCGAATGTGTACATTTCGAATCGTGCGACGTCGGCGTTGTACAGGTATACGCCGTATCAACCGAACGCGGCGGTTCTGGCGAATCCACCGGGTTCAGTAGTGGCATGTGGCGCCTACGGCAATTCGAACTTCTATAGTTATTTCACCGACTGGTTCGGGTCGACCCAAACACCGACGGTTTACTTCCCTGTGACCGACCCAATTCTGGCCGCCTACACGGATGCTGGCGGCCCCACTGGCGATCTTGGTTACCCGACCGCGAACCAGGCGGTAATCGGAAAAAACGGGCTTTGGCAACAATTCGAAAATGGACGTATTTACTATCGCTCCGACCTAGGAGCTTTTGCAATTATCGGCCCCATCAGCACCGCGTATGCTGGCATGGGCGGTACTACATCATGCCTCGGATATCCTAAGGGCAAACAAACGCCGGTTGCCGCCGGCATGACACAGCAATTTGAAAAAGGATCCGCATACTGGACATCCGCAACTGGTGCGTACGGAGTATGCGGCGCAATGTTGACTGCCTATACCGCCAAGGGCGGCCCAACGGGCACTCTGGGTTTCCCGACAAGTAACTCATATGCCACAGCAATCGATGGAGCTACCGCTGAGTGTCAAGACTTCAAGGACGGCACGCTTTGCTTGCCCGCAACTGGTGACCCCGTTACGACGAAAAGTCCACCTGCTTGCCACTTTTTGGACTTGCTGAGCACAAACACGTTCGTGCCCGACATTTGTTGGATGGCAGCGAACAAGATCACTACCGGTATGGCGGCCACAACGTATGCTCCGAAGGGTGATGTAACTCGCGAAGCAATGGCGGCGTTTATGTATCGGCTGGCCGGGGTGTCCTATGATCCTTCGTCGAAACCGTCGTTCACGGATGTGTCGAGTGACAAAAATTCGAAGAGTTATAACCAGTTTTACTCCGAGATCGAATGGATGAACGCCGAGAGCATCACTCATGGCATGACTGCTACGACGTATGCTCCGAAGAGTCCTGTGACCCGTGAAGCAATGGCAGCGTTTTTGTACAGGCTGTCCGGGTCACCGTCCTATGATCCTCCAACGAAACCGACGTTCTCGGATGTGACGCAGGACAATAACCAGTTCTACACCGAGATTGAGTGGATGAATGCCATGGGTATCACTACCGGCATGCCAAATGGGACGTATGCCCCGAAGGATCCTGTGACTCGTGAAGCCATGGCCGCGTTCATGTGGCGCATGTCGAACCAACAGCTCTACTGCACCACCTACACCAACGGCATCGGCTGCCCGACCTAAGCGGAGTCCACCATCTGGTATAGTTTCACAAACTTCATACCTGGCAATGTCGCGTCGTCTTCTTCCAGAGATAAAGCTTTGGGGCGCGTGTGAAAGGAAGGTAAAGTGCGTTTCTTTGCAACCCAAAGCACCCTCGCAACCCTCCAAACGCAGCCCGTCGTTTTCTTAATCGGTGGCGATCTTGGTTATAAGAACTTCGGCGATACTCTGCAACTGAAGTCCACCGTGATGTTCTATTTAGAAAACACTCAGCTGACCCCCGTGCTGGTCATGGCGCTCAATCGATTCAACAGCATCCATGACTTGGAGTCCCTCGCAGCTAACCACCGCACAGACAAGTTCATATTCTTTACTGACGACGGCTACGAGTCACCAATCGATCCAGCCGAATCACGATTGAAACCAGTCGACCAGGTTGCAGGCGCCAGCACGCACTTACTGCACGTCTACGGCGGTGGCTATTTCGTGGGCACCAACCACTGGGTTGAATCCATGACACACCGAATCGCCACGTTCATCGAACACTTCTCTATAACCAGGTATCTGCTTTCAGGTGGCCAACTGGACGAAGCAGGCGCGCCATTTGTGGGCAAGCTTCTTCACGAGCATCGCCCGCTGCTATTTGGTCTGCGGGACGAAGAGTCGCTTCGCATTGCTCGCAGCCACTTGCCGCAATACAAACCTCAGTTTTCTTTTGACGATGTCACCGAGCTGATGTTGCGCTGGGTCGGGAAACGCCGCGCCAGGCGATCACCCCACGACGTCACCGAAGGCATCGCTTGGCATATTGGGATGACCGACTACACTGGCAGCCAGAACGAAGCCGAGTCGATAGTGGCCGACATTGTCTCTGCGAAGGACATGTACCCTACATTGGCACCTATTGTTATTCAGGCGTTTGATGAGCCGAGCCATATCGCAATGGACTCTCTTCAGTCGATTGTGCAACTTGCTGGAGGGTTCCCCTACAGCGACTACCGCGTGGTCAATCTTTCAAGAATGGCCGTTGACATTGATCACACAACGAACGTCTGGCCGGATGTCGCAAAGTCATTGTCCGGCGTGCGGCTAGCCGTTGTCTCGTCCTATCATTCGGCCATGCTGCTTATCCTGCTCCGCGTGCCTGTTTACCTCCGGGCCAAGAATGACTATTACGAGTCAAAGCAGCAGGCCCTGAGGCTCGCATTTCCGTATGAGGATTTCATTGCTGACCCGGCCAGATTTCTGGTTGACCTGAGCGATTTGATTCGCAGGCGCAAATCTTGGATGGGCTCGTTGCGGCGAACCTTACGCCGTGAGGGATTCTACGTGAAGTCGCGCTGGCGGTCCTAGCAAAATCTAGCAAAACCGTCCGATTCAACCAGGTCCACCACCGCCCAGTTACGACTCCGATACACGACGATCAGCAGTCGGTTCCGTTGGTGTATGCGGTGCAGTAGAGATGTTGGTTGGACATGCGCCACATGAACGCGGCCATAGCCTCACGAGTTACAGGCTGCTTCGGCGCATACGTCCCATCCGCCATACCAGTAGTAATACCCTTAGCGTTCATCCACTCAATCTCGGTATAAAACTGGTTATAAGCAGTCGAGTTTTTATCATTCGACACATCCGAAAACGTCGGTTTCGAAGGCGGAGTAAAGGACGGTGACCCGGCCAGGCGATACAGGAACGCTGCCATCGCCTCACGAGTCACAGGCTGCTTCGGCGCATACGTCCCATTATCCATACCATGAGTGATACCTTTAGCGTTCATCCACTCAATCTCCGTGTAAAACAGGTTGGTGTTCGGACCGGTCTGTGTCACATCCGGAAACGACGGTTTCGAAGAAGCAGAATAAGACACACCAGCCAACCGATACATAAACGCCGCCATCGCCTCACGAGTCACCGGACCCTTCGGAGCATAAGTACCATCCGGCATGCCAGTAGTGATCTTATTGACAGCCATCCAACAAATCTGCGACGCAAACTGATTATCAGATGCCACATCACTAAACTTCGGGCATGCAGGCAAAGTGGCTGTCACCGTCACCGCAGCAGAGGTCTTCGACGCCGTCGTGTAACCCGTCGCCGAACCAGTCACCTGCACCGACAACTTGTGCCCCGCGTCAGCAGCTTGAACTTTGTACGTCACGGCTGTTGCCCCGCTGATCGCCACCCCGTCACGCAACCACTGATACGCAAACGACGTGTTCCATGGGCGCCACGAGCCAGCATCCGCGCTCAACGTCTGCCCGACAGCCGCCGTACCGGTAACCGCAGGCACGCCCGGCGTCAACGCCCCCGCCACCGGAACCACGGCAGCAGACGCCACCGCCAACGGATCAGGCAACCACCCCGTCAACGACCCCGACACCTGGAAGGTGATCTGGTGGCCCAAATCCTCCTGCTGCAACACATATTGCGACGTCGTTGCGCCGACAATCGGTACGCCATCACGCAACCACTGATAGTTGAGCGCAAGATTCTGCGTTCCTGTCGTGTACCCCCAGTCCATTTTGGCGCCGGCCGTCGGTGACCAAGTGCCCGAGCTGCCAGTCAACACCTGCCCAATCTTCGCCGCACCGCTAATCGCAGGCTTGCCAGGCGTCAGTTTGCCCATTGCGGCCATATCCGCGATCGACCAGGTACCACTAAACCCGCCAGCAGTGTTGACGTACCAACGGACGCTGCACCATCCCTCCCCCGGTAGCAAATACCCCGTCGCCTTAACAGTGATGACACTGCCATTGCCGTTACAGGTGCCCGACTCCATGTACCAATTCACCGGATTACCACTGGGGCCGAGAATCTTCGGGTAAGGGACGGTTTGGCCATCGATCACCGCCGACGGATACCACTGGCTACCGAGACCAAGTGACGACGACGCGTGCAGACCGGTCGCGTTGATCACCCGGTTCGACGATAGATTCAGCGTCGCCAGCTTGTTTAGGCTGGCCAGCGGCGTGGCGTCAACCACCAGGTTGGACCCCAGGAAGAGATCCGTCAGATTCACCAGACCTTTCAGCGGCGACACATTAACAATGTAGTTGTCGCTCAGTTCGAGGTAGGTCAGGCTGGTCAAACCGGCCAGCGGCTGCACATCCGTTACCGAGTTCATCCACACACTCAAGCGGGTGAGCTTAGTCAGGCCCTTCACCGGCGTCAGATCAGAGACATGGTTGCGGTCCAAGGTCAGGCTGGTGAGTTGCTTCAACGGCGTCAACGGCGAGATATCGCCGATGCTGTTGTAGCTCAGATCCAATGATTGCAGCGCCGTCAAGGTGGGCAACGGCGAGATGTCGGTGATGCTGTTGCTAATCAAGTCCAAAGACTGCAGCGCCTTCGCGGCACGCAACGGCGAGAGATCGGTGATGTTGTTGTCCCAAAGATCCAGACTCGTGGCGGTGGTCAAGTACTGCAGGCCCTCCACCGATGCGATGTTGAAATGGTTACACGTCAAATTGCCGAGGTGGGCGACCAAATCCGCCGACACATCCTGCGTTGCGGGCGCTCCGATCGACTTATTGATACAACTCTGCAACCCGGCGTCCGGTATGACGTTACCGCCCTCGGCCGAGGCCAGCGGAGCAGTTACAAACAAACTGCCGAACATGACGGCAACGGCAGTTACAACGACTGGAATGCGACGATGCATGATGAACCTTTCAGCGAAGTGTTCCTCTTTCCAAAACACTATCACGCTCGCCGTCGCGGCGAACCTTCCCCGGGTTCAGCAGCCGACACCGTTGCTGTATGTGGTGCAGTAAAGCTTTTGGTTTGACATGCGCCACATGAACGCCGCCATAGCCTCACGAGTCACAGGAGCCTTCGGCGCATACGTCGTAGGAGTCATGCCAGTAGTAATACCCATAGCATTCATCCACTCAATCTCAGTATAAAACTGGTTATAGTTCGTCGAGGTTTTATCATTCGACACATCCGAAAACGTCGGAGTCGACGGGAGAACAAAAGACGGCGACCCAGCCATACGATACAAAAACGCCGCCATAGCCTCACGAGTCACAGGCTGCTTCGGCGCATACGTCCCATCCCCCATGCCATGAGTAATACCCTTATAGTTCATCCACTCAATCTCCGTGAAAAACTGGCTATTGTCCTGCAACACATCAGTGAATGACGGTTTCGAAGCAGAATAAGACACCCCAGCCAACCGGAACATAAACGCCGCCATCGCCTCACGAGTCACAGAACCATCAGGACCCTTCGGAACATACGTCGTAGGAGTCATACCGTGGGTAATCCCATTCGCTGACATCCAACAAATATATGGCGCGAACTGATAGCTAGGCGCCACATCAGTAAACGTCGAACAAGTCGCCATCACCGTAAACGAACCCGACACCGCACCCGAACCAACATTCGCCACCACAGGCCGGCCACCCGAATCCGTCGCATCAAACGTCCACGTATAAGTCCCAGACGGCGTCCCAGTCGGCGGTGCCCACGTCACGCCACGCAGTGAACCGTCAGGTGACGCCGAGGTCTTCGTCACCTGACCAACAGCCTTCCCAGCCGAATCAGTAACCGTCAACGTCCCCGCCCCCACCGGCTTAGAAAAATCCAAATCCAACTTCAACGGCGCAGCCGTCGTCACCGGCGCACTACCACCAACCACACCAATCAGGGTCGGAGCTGCCTCTCCACCAAACGGCAACCGCCACACTGTCAGATTGTCCTGAGCTTGACTGTACTGGCCGGTGCCCGCCGGGTCCATGCCCGGCTGATACTCCTCATAGGCGACCAGATCACCAAGAAACGCTGGGTTGCCATCCATCGGCGAGTCCAAAATCTCAACATATTGGCTCGGATTGTTCAGATTGTAGGCGTACCAAGCCCAACTACCGCCACCGGCAAAACCGCCCATCCACGGTGTGTCAACCTCAATGATGGCGACCCCGTCGGACGGCCCGTCCAGATACCTGGCATTGACGGATTGGTACATTGACGAGTTCGCGGATGGCGCGGGCAAGGGCAGGGCGACGGTCGTCGTCTTACCGGTCAAGAAATCCGTTCGGGTCACCCAAGCGGCACCCACATCGACCGTACCCATCGGCCAGGTCGTACTGCTCACGTCGTGGGACCAGAAGCAGTCAATCTCACCTGCAGACAGGTAGCACGACTGCGGGTTGATGTCACCGGCGACGGCGCCAGACGGCACAGGAAGTGTGACCGTCGAACCCACCGGCGCACCCGCGTTGGCGGCGTCCCTCACGGAAACCTGGGTTGAATCGACGATCGGGCAACTGCCAGACCCAGTGTCGCAGGTACCGCTGTGCAGTTTCTGCGTGACCACATCAAAAAGGCTGCCAAATTGGTTGCCGGCGTAGCTGTTGGCTGTGGCAGATGACGAGTAATACTGGCTGATATCCAGCGTTGTGCCATCCAACGATGAGACTGTCTGGCAGTAGCCGTCGCTGTTGCCATTCGACTGTGACCAGGTACCGGACAAATCGCAAATCATTGAGGTCAGCGAGGTGTTCGACGCCGACGCGCCGCGATCAAACAATGCGGGTGGCTTGCCGTTGGTCCCGGCCACGTAGTTCACGGCAACACGCCCGGTAGAGGCATTCAGATCACGGAAATCGAGCGGGTTTGGCTGCAGCGCCGACGCGGCCATCGCCGGCACCAGCGTTTGTGGCGTCCCCACAGCGGTTGGCGAGATCGACGCCTGCACCACCGAATAGGTGGAGTCGTCAGTGCCCGTGTACTCGTCAGCATACAGACGGTCGGGCGTCAGGCTGAAGTAGTTGAAGTACCCCGGCGTGGTGATAGTTCCGAGAACTTTCGCTGTCAATGGTGCGGCCTGCGCCTGCGCCAGTGTGCCGCCAACCTGCACGCCAGAATACGCATCGCCACGATGCGACGCCGAGTGAGACGAAGTCGTACCAGCCGTACCCACGCTATCTGCGTTCGCGGCGGCAGCGCCACCGACCAGCAACACCACCGACACAACGGCGATACCAACGACACGGACGAACCCCGAACCTAGCCGTAGCAACGACACCTTTGAGATACTGCCGGACATGAGAGGCCTCCTTGACCTGGAATGAACAGGGCTGATACCGCCAATTCTCGCATGCCAACCGATGCGCCCGCAATAGTCCAGATCTTCGCGCCCATTCTCAGATGATGCACCGCGCCCGGCACAAGCACACAACTACTCACCAGTCCGATACGTGATCAGCAGCCGACCCCGTTGCTGTATGCCGTGCAATAAAGCTTCTGGTTCGACATACGCCACATGAACGCTGCCATCGCCTCACGAGTCACAGGCTGCTTCGGCGCATACGTCCCATCCGCCATGCCAGTAGTAATACCCTTAGCATTCATCCACTCAATCTCGGTATAAAACTGGTTATAGTACTTCGAGGTTTTATCATTCGACACATCCGGAAACGACGGTTTCGCTGGAGGACTATAGGTTGGTGACCCAGCCAGCCGATACAAAAACGCCGCCATAGCTTCACGAGTCACAGGCTGCTTCGGCGCATACGTCCCATCCGACATGCCAGTAGTAATACCCTTAGCGTTCATCCATTCAATCTCCGTGTAAAACTGGTTACTATTCGGACCGGTCTGTGTCACATCCGGGAACGACGATTTCGAAGAAGGACTATAGGACACACCAGCCAACCGATACATAAACGCTGCCATCGCCTCACGAGTCACAGGCTGCTTAGGTGCATACGTCCCATCCGGCATACCCGTAGTGATCTTATTCACTGCCATCCAACAAATCTGCGACGCAAACGGATTATCAGCCGCCACATCCGTGAACTTGGGACATGCGGGCAAAGTGATAGACAAGGTGAACTGGTACGTGCCGCCACATTCTGTATACGATTGCGCACCGGCAGCGAAATAATAGGTGCCAGCCGGAACATTCGAGATGGAAGACGAAGTCGGCGAGACACTGCCAAAACCGTTAGTTTGATTGCCGAAGGCACCGGTTTGAGGAGCGAACCCACCGGCCGTGGATGTCAGAGTCCATCCCAGCTGGGCGTAGTTACTGCAGAACGGGCCGTTGGCCGTCGATGTCAGAGTCAGGTTTGCCTGCGAAGCCAGGGTGAACTTGTAATAGGTCGTCGTCGCCGACTGGGAATAAATGCTGGACGTGGTACTCCAGTCTGGAACCATCCCGGTGTATTGCTTGCCAAGCGACATGGCATTTGCGCTGCCCTGGGTATTGTGACGCACCACTTGTGTCTCCGGGAATGACTGCGTCAATGCAGTGAAGCTCACCTTGAGGGCGTAGGAGAAGCTCATGCTGCCGCTGGCCGCTTTTACTGTGAGAAAGTTTGTTCCACCCAGCAGATACACGGTGCGCGACACAGACGAGCTGCCGCTGCCGAGGCCGGAGGCACTGACAATCTCGGCCGCGTTCATGTCAGCTAAGGCGATACTTGCCTGGGTATAACTGAGATAGGACGGCGTCTGCAGTGCCGATGCCTGCAAGGTAATCGTGACGGAACCGGACGATGGCAGATCCATCCGAAACCAGTCTGCAGCACCGCTATTGACCATCGCATCAGTAATTGTGCCACTAAAGGTCGCTGTAGTTTGGGTCGACGAGATCAGCACTCCGGCATTGACGAAATTGGTGCCGGGCGTCACCGTGACCGCCTGTGCGGCCGGAGCGGCCGCGAGTCCAGTGGCCAACATGCCCAGCGTCAACGCCAGGCCAACTATCTTCGACGTTAGTTTCATTGCCGTGTTCCCTTCCGCAAAATGGATTGACTGGCCGGACCTTGAGGAGGAGAAGTAGCATTAAGCCAACCTCTGGGTACAGCACAATTCAGAATATGTCTACCCCCCCCCGACGTTTGTCAAATCCTCGCGACAGCAACCACGCTTTTGAGTCTGCAGTGAACCAGCCAAGTCGGCCCGGACAACCCGCCCAACTCTCAACGGCGGTGGACCTAGTCAGAGGGTTACGCCGGGCAACCGATACCTTTGGTGTATTTGCTGCAGTAAAGCTTCTGGTTCGACATGCGCCACATGAACGCCGCCATAGCCTCACGAGTCACATCACCCTTCGGCGCATACGTCCCATCCTGCATACCAGTAGTAATACCCTTGGCGCTCATCCACTCAACCTCTTTGTAAAACTGGCTATAACTCGTCAAGTTCATGTCATTCGACACATCCGGAAACGACGGCTTCGAAGGAGGGGTGTAGGTTGGCGACCCAGCCATACGATACAAAAACGCCGCCATCGCCTCACGAGTCACCGGTTGCTTCGGCGCATACGTCCCATCTCCCATGCCATGAGTGATACCCGCAGCGTTCATCCACTCGATCTCCTTATAAAACGCGTTAAAGTCCTTCGAGTTCTTATCATTCGACACATCCGAAAACGTCGGTTTCGCTGGAGGAGCATAGGTTGGCGACCCAGCCAACCGATACAAAAACGCCGCCATCGCCTCACGAGTCACGTTACCCTGCGGGGCATACGTCGTAGCCGTCATACCAGTAGTGATCTTATTGACCCACATCCAACAAATCTGTGGCGCAAACAGATTATCAGAGGCCACATCACTGAATTGTGTGCAAGGCTGCAACACTGTCACCGAAACTGCGGTGGTCTTTCCACTGCCGTCCGCAGCTCTGACCGTGATCGTCGCCGTGCCAGCAGCAACGCCGTAAACAACTCCGGCACTTGAAACGGTGGCGACGTTTGTGTTCGAGCTTGACCACGTCACCAACTTGTTCGTCGCAGTGGACGGCGTGATCGTCGCTATCAAAGTGGCTGTCCCGCCTACCGCAACCGCCACTGATGACGGCGCTATGCTGATGCCTGTCACAAACACGAACGGCGCCGGTACCATTATCGTGACAGTGGCCGATTTGCCCGAGCCGTCCGCTGCTTTTGCGGTGATCGTCGCCGTGCCTGGCGCCTTTCCAGTCACCATCCCCGTGCTCGACACCGTCGCTACCGACGTGTTGCTGGACGACCACGTGACGGACTTGTTCGCCGCGTTCGACGGCAACACAGACGCCGTTAACGTCATCGTGCCGCCAACGGTTACAGATGTCGACGTCGCAGTGATTGACACCGACGACACCAGAATCGGCTTCACCGTCACAGTCGAGGTGGCCGACTTGCCCGAACCGTCCGCCGCCTTAGCGGTAATCGTCGCCGTACCTGGCGCATTGCCAGTCACCACACCCGTGCTCGACACCGTTGCTACCGACGCACTGTTTGACGACCACGTTACCGATTTGTTGCTCGCATTCGACGGCGACACGGCTGCCGACAACGACACCGTTCCACCAACACTAATGGTCGCCTGCGCGGGTGACACCGAAATACCGGTCACCGGTTGCAGTATGGCCGTCACCGTCACTGTTCCGCCGAACGTGGTACTTGCGCTGTCAAACCGCAATGTAATGGGAGACGACGGGCTTTGGCCGAAAGTTGACGGCAACGTAACCGTCCCGGCGGATGAGTTGACCGTGACCGCGGCATAGGGGGACGTCCATGTGACCGGGTTGTCCCACGACAAGGCAGCGACTTTGGGAAGGGCAATCGTTGCACCTGGAGCTGCTGACAAAGAAAAAGCTTGCCCCATTGCCGACAGGCCGGCATAGTTTACCGAGGCGGCCTTTGATAAACCCGGAATGGACGACAACATCGACACGTCAGCTATCTGATTGAAAAACAATAGGAGATACGTCAGTTGCGTCATATTCTTGAGGTACGACACATTGTTGATCGTGTTGTAAGACAAGTCCAAGCTGGTAAGCTTCGTCAAACCAGCCAACGGTGAAACATCAGTGATCTTGTTGTATTGCATCCACAGTGTTTGCAGATTCGTCAAGTTTTTCAGCGCCGCCACAGAGGTGATGCTGTTGTAACCCAATTGAAGCTCGGTTAGATTCGTCAAACCAGCCAACGGTGAAACGTCGGTTATCTGATTTGTCCACGCTATGAGGGTATGCAGGTTCTTCAGATTGCTCAACGGCGCTAAAGAGGTGACGTTGTTTTTGTACAAGTAGAGGGTAGCAACATTCGCCAAGCCACTCCCACTCAATGGCGACAGGTCGGAAATGGTCCCGGTGCCGAAGTCCAGACTGGGAACATAGGCATCCCACCCGGCCAGTGTGTTCATCTTCATATTTTGCAGCCCCTGAAGGCTAGCCACACCTCGGCACGTGAGATTGGTGAAGTTGCCGGTGGCGTACATGTTGTTGAAATCCTGCTGGGTCACCGCGCCAGCCTGCTCGGGCGTCACACCCAGAGTCGCCATCGTGCTAGTCAGGCACGTTCGCAATGTGGCGTCAGCAACCAAATTGGTGGCCGCATGCGCGTTGGGCAATACCGCAAACATGGTTGCCGCAAGTGTCGCGAGCGCTGTTGGCAACAAGATGAACGATCGCTTCATGGCATCTCCCTGGATCCCGACCGACTTTTACATTGGCAATGCCTACCTGTCAATGTTCTGCATGTTGACAACAGCCTACATCCACCAGCCCCCGATCAGGTCACCTTTCGACCACTGATACGACCACCAACGGCGGGTAGTTCCTCAGCGTCACTCAAAAAGGCCGATTGCTACGGGAGGTCCAGGTTGTTTGGTTAAGGGCAGCCGATCCCGGTGCTGTATGTGGTGCAATAAAGCTTCTGGTTCGACATGCGCCACATAAACGCCGCCATAGCCTCACGAGTCACAGGCTGCTTCGGCGCATACGTCCCATCCGCCATACCAGTAGTAATACCCTTAGCATTCATCCACTCAATCTCTTTGTAAAACTGGTTATAGTACTTCGAGGTTTTATCATTCGACACATCCGGAAACGACGGCTTCGAAGGCGGACTATAAGTTGGCGCCCCAGCCAGACGATACAGGAACGCCGCCATCGCCTCACGAGTCACAGGAGCTTTCGGGGCGTACTGGCCAGGTTGCATGCCATGAGTGATGTTCTTAGCGTTCATCCACTCAATCTCCGTGAAAAACTGGTTACCATTCGGACCAGTCTGCGTCACATCCGTAAACGACGGCTTCGAAGGAGCACTGTAGGACACACCAGCCAGCCGATACATAAACGCCGCCATTGCTTCACGAGTTACATTACCCTTCGGAGCGTACGTCGTCTCCGTCATACCCTTAGTAATACTATTCGCAGCCATCCAACAAATATGCGGCGCAAACTGATTACTCGCCGTAACATCACTGAACTGGCTACAAGACGGCACCACCATAAACGAACCAGACGCCGCACCCGAACCAACATTAGCAACCGCCAACTGACCTAACGAATCCTTCACGTTCAACGTCCACGTATACTTCCCAAGCGGAGAAGACACCAACGGAGTCCACGACAAACCACGCAACGAACCATCCGGGGTGGCAGGCGTAACAACCGTGGCAACCACCTTCCCAGACGGATCCTTAATCGTCAACGAACCCGCCGCCACCGGCTTCGACAAATCCAAATCCAGCTTCAACGGCGCAACCGTCGACACCGCAGCACCACCAACCACACCAATCAGTGTCGGAGCCGACCCACCACCAAACGGCAGATTAACGACACGAAGGGACTCCGAACCAGTCGCATCATAGGTAGCCAGGGTCACCAACGACCCAGACGTCGCAGCACTATAGTCACCATCCAACTCCACGGACTGCGGCAAATTGTTCAAATTGTAGGCATAGAGCTTAAGAGTGCCCGGGCCACTCAGGGATGTACTCGGGGATGTTTCTGCGATGACGAATCCGTCACCGAAACCGGAAAATCCAGAGATAACCGAACCGGTCGGCGCCGGGATGGAGACGGTGGATACGGTCTGCGTAACATAATTTAGACGTGTTACCCATGCGCTTGTTGAGTAGGTGGTGCCGTTCCAGTTGTTCCAGCCGCAGTCCACCTCGCCAATCTGCAAATAGCAGTTAGGCCATTGAGCATTAGTGGGCGGCTTACTCAGGGTGAGCGTCTTGCCGACGATTGCGTTCCCGTTGGCGGCGTCCCGCACGGTCACCGACCCAGATTGCCAGTTGGCGAAGCTCCCGCCGGATGTGCTCCACGTCTCTGTCTCCACCAAGAACAAGCTACCCAACTGATCGATAACACTGTTGTAGGTGCTTGAAGTGCTGCCGTCGGTGTGCGAGGTATACGCCGACAAATCGGACGTCGAGCCATTTAAGGAAGTCATCATGGTTTGCAATCCACCAGACAAATACCATGAGCCTGACAGGGACAAGAGCGATGAGGCCCGTTGCGGCAGTAGAAGAGACGTCCCCGTCTGTGAGCCACGATCTAGTAGTACCACTTTGTTCGAGATATCGACGGTTAGTGCCCGGCCTGCCGACGCGAACACCCCGCTAGCGCGTGCCGGTCCCAGGATGGACCGCGCGCTCAGTTTAGGTCCCAATGATGACATTGAGATCGAAGAGACATACGGCGTGCCGCTCCACGCGCCTACGGTGCTGTCAAATGATCCGTCCTCATAGTAGAGACGATCGGGAGTCAAAGCCACGGCCATAGCAAATGCGTCCAAACGGAGCGGATCCGATGATGTGACCCCGGCCCCGTCGGCATGTGCGGACATGGCGTTACCGAGCAGCAGCGCCAACGACACCCCAATAACTCCAATCGCGCGGATAGCACCAGAACCCAGCCGTGGCAACGAAAGCCTAGACATCGATGTCTCCTTTCCCCATCCATCGTTTTTACGACGATAGCAGAAACAGTAGCCCTCAGTGTTCCACCAAGTCAAGGCACCAAAGCCTGGGGTCTTACGCCACTGTGACGCAGGCCCACCTGTCATAACCGATGAGTTTTACTCGACTCAAGTCGAAGCGCTTGCAGATTCGTCCACCCGCTTAGTGGTGACAGGTTCAGACTGTTTGGTTAGGGGCAGTCGGTGCCGTTGGTGTATGTGGTGCAGTAGAGCTGCTGGCTTGACATGCGCCACATGAACGCGGCCATCGCCTCACGAGTCACAGGCTGCTTCGGCGCATACGTCCCATCCGCCATGCCAGTAGTAATACCCATAGCATTCATCCACTCAATCTCGGTATAAAACTGGTTATAGTTCTTCGAGTTTTTATCATTCGACACATCCGGAAACGACGGCTTCGAAGGAGGACCATAAGACGGCGACCCAGCCAGACGATACAAAAACGCCGCCATCGCCTCACGAGTCACCGGGCTCTTCGGCGCATACGTCCCATCATCCATACCATGAGTGATACTCATAGCATTCATCCACTCAATCTCCGTGAAAAACTGGTTACTACCCGGACCGGTCTGTGTCACATCCGGAAACGACGGTTTCGAAGAAGCAGAATAAGACACCCCGGCCAACCGATACATAAACGCCGCCATCGCCTCACGAGTCACCGAACCCCTCGGAGCATACGTCGTATCCGTCATACCAGTAGTGATCTTATTCGCTGCCATCCAACAAATATGTGGCGCAAACTGATTATCAGGTGCCACATCACTAAACGTCGAACAAGTCGCCATCACCGTAAACGAACCCGATGCTGGGCCCGAGCCGACATTCGCCACCACATGCTGGCCATTCGAATCCGTCGCATCAAACGTCCACTTGTACGTCCCACCCGCAGCCGATACCGGTGGTGTCCATGTCAAACCCCGCAACGAACCATCGGGGGTCGGCTGAGTCTTATAAACCTGACCAACAACCTTCCCAGTCGAATCAGTAACCGTCAACGTCCCCGCCCCAACCGGCTTAGAAAAATCCAGATCCAACTTCAGCGGCGCCGCCGCAGACACCGGCGACATCCCGCCAACCACACCAATCAACGTCGGCACGGACCCACCACCAAACGGCAACCGGGCAACATTCAACGAGTCATACCCATTGGTAGTTGTGGAACTGTCGTTGTAGGTGACAGATGCCACCATTGAACCATAGGAGGCATAAGGCCAGGAATTAAGCTGCGCATACTGCAAAGGATTACCCAGGTCGTAGGCGTATAAGTCATAAGTGCTGTTTGGTCCCACTGTCTGGGCGGAAGCGAAACCGTCACCTAGCCAATCGACCCACTGGATATCGGTCATCCCGGCGGGCGCTGTGAGTGTCACGGTTGTTGTCTTTCCCGTAGCATAGTTCAGGCGCGTTACCCAAGCATTCGCCGAATTCGAGCCCTCCCACCCGCAATCCACTTCGCCCACCTGCATGCTGCACCCATCCAGCAACGCACCAGTTCCAGGCGGTGCCTGCACCTTGACGGCAGGAAGCACCTTATTGCCACTCGCGGCGTCAATCACCGCAACCGAGTTAGAGATCGCAGTATAGGAACCAGAGCTAGATATGCTGTACACGTCGGTCTCCACTGCGAACAGGCTGCCGAGTTGGCCGAGCAACCAATTGTACGTCGCTGAGGTACTTGTGCTTGTTGACGAGAAATACCCCGTCACGTCGGATGTCTGTCCGTTCAAAGAGGTCATCAATGTGTATGCCGACCCGCTAGAGAGGTACCATGAGCCTGACAGTGACCCCAAATCTGGGGCTCGCTGCGGCAACAACAGTCCACCCTTCTTGACTCCCCGATCCAACAGTGTGGCGTTTCCGGAATTGTCTACCGTAATGGCCCGCCCTGCTGATGCAAAAACGCCGCTGCCGCGGGTCGTCCCTAGGCTAGCGGGCGAAGTCAGCTTCGGCCCCGCCAAGATCGACGAAACATAAGACGACTGATCATACGTACAGGCAGTCGTGTTACAGGTGGGTACGCTGTCCGAATAGTAAAGGCGGTCAGGCGTCAAAACAACCTGTCCCGCATAGCCCTTCAAGTTGATCGGATCCGATGATGTCACCGTCCCAGTTGACGCACTTGCTGCAGTCGCGCCACCGACCAGCAATGCCAACGACACACCGATAACGCCAATTACCCGAAAGACAGCCAAACTCAGCTTCGGCAGCGAAACCTTAGACATCAACGTCTCCTTTTCCCAGTTCGCCACCCCCTTGTGGTGACAGCAGAAACGGTAGACCTTGTGCCTCTTGGAGTCAAGATGTTCGGCGCGTCTTTTCTCACCGGCCGAAGCTGCCGCCTTAGCCGTGGTCGAGTAGTCTTCTTACATGCCCCGCACAACACCTCGCAGGCAGTCGCCGCCTGCGCCTGCCGAGGCGATGCCTTGGGCTCCACCCATCAGTATTTGGTTGCTTGTGTTGGTCGTTCCGTTGGCCATGTGGTGGCCGGGGGTTGACCCCGGGGTGGCCATGAGACTCGTTGTGGCGGCAGTCGGCCTACTGCTCGGTGTCATCTGGGCCCTGCGTAACCGCAACAGCGGAATCGTCGGCCCCCTGGAGCCAGCGCTGGCCTGGCTAGGCGTGGCTGGGTTGGTAGTCGTCACCGTCGCCAGCTTGACGATGTCGAACCCGTGGCTGGGGCTGCTCGGCCGGTACCCACGGTACGAGGGCCTGCCTATGCTGACCTTATATCTAGCGCTTGTTATGCTCGGCGCCTGGTTGGCCGGCCCCGGCGCTGACAAGCGGCGCGGACACATGCTGAGCGCCTTGGCTGTGTTGCAGGTGGTGTTGATGCTGTGGGCGCTCGTCCAGTCTCTAGTCGACCCGCAGAATCGGGTGACGACTCCAGTCGGCAATGCTTCCGACGTTGGCGTCATCGGGGTGGTCGGTTTCGGGATGTTGATCTGGTATGCGCTGCAGCAGTCGCATTGGCTGTTTTGGACCGGCGCGGCCAGCGCGGCAATTCTGGTGGGGTTGACGGCGTCCCGTGGTGCCTGGCTGGGGTTGGGCGCCATTGTCATTGTGGGCGCGCTTCTGTTGATACGGCAGGGCCGGTTGCGCGCCAGTTGGCGGGCCAGCCTGGTGCTGGTTGCAGCAGTCGTGGTGGTAGTCGTCACACCGTTGGCAAGAAGTAGAGGGCTCGGCACATCGGCACTGGCAGGCCAGACGGTGACCGGACGAGTGCTGTTGTGGCAAGAGACGCTGAGCCTATGGTGGCACAACGCGTTGTTGGGGGTTGGCCCGAGCGGCTTCGTCGATGCGATCGGTCGCTTTCATACTGAGCAGTGGGCCAGTCAGGTCGGGCCGGACAACCCGCCAGACGCGCCGCACAACGTGATCTTGCAGGTCATGGCATCAACCGGGCTGGTCGGGTTGGCTGTGGCTGTGGCGTTCGCGGTTGTGCTTGCCCGCGTGTTGTGGCGATCGCGGCATGACGAGTGGACGGGCGGCGCGTTCCTGGCCATGGGTGGCGCGCTGGTGTGCTACCAGTTCCACTTCACCGATCTTTGGAACATAGTGCCACTGCTGCTGATTGCTGGCGGGGCGCTGGGCGCTGTCGGGGACGGCCCGCCTGTGGTGCAGCGATCGGGTGGGCGCGGCAAGGCGGTGACGCCCGCCCCGGCTGGACGAACTGGTGCAGGCTGGCACTGGTTCACCTGCGTTGCGGGTGTTGCAGCATTGCTGCTGGGCATTCAGACTGTCGTTACAGAAACCATGTTTGCCAACGCGCTGACGAACCTGCAAACTGGCAGCCCACAAGGTATGAAGCAGATCACGACAGCGCTGCACATCAAGCCTCAAGATCCCGATCTGGCCTGGCGGGCCGGGCATGCGTTGACTGTTCTAACGCAAAGCAGCCTAGCGTCCCCGAGCGACGCAGTCACTGTCCTGACGGCGGCGTGTGGACGTCTGCCGGGGTCGGTTGAGTGCCTGAATGATTTGGCGCTTGCCAATCTACGCGCGGGCGACGCTGCCACAGCGAGCACTTTGTTGCAGCAGTCGCTGGCAATAGATCGGGTCAATGTGACGACACTGTTATATATGGCGTCGGCTCGCGACGCGCTGGGCGACCAAACAGGCGCCGAGCAGACGCTGCTTCAGGCGGCGTCCTTGCGTCCGGTGGACCCCGACCCATGGACGAACCTCGCCATCCTGTACAAAACAATGGGACGCGATGCCGACGCACACGCCGCTCAAACCAAGGCCGATCAGCTTTCAGGACACTGACGGATTGGCCTGTAGGATTGCGTATTTGCTAGTCAATGTGGGTTCCCTCTGATATGGAATTTCCGCATCACGGCAGACACCGCCAGATATTGCCGAGGCGCCGGTTAGCTCGCAAGAATTACTTTCGTCGCCGGTCAGTTGAGTGCAAGCTTCCGCGATCATTGTAAACTGAGTTACTCAACGGCGAATTCTGTCAAGGAAAGGGATTGGTAACATCATGAAACCCAAGTTCATCGCGCTGGCAACTGTCGGCGCAACACTCTTGGCCTCGCTCGCGCTTGGGGCGCCCAAAGCGAACGCCGTCACCGTGACAATTCCGGACGCGGGGTTCCGGACTTGCCTGGCCAACAATTTGCACATCTCACAGACTGCCGCGATCACCGACGCGGCCCTGAGAGGCCTGACCGGCTATGTGTCATGTAACAGCGGCATATCGTCGATTGAAGGAGCGGAGTATCTGACGAATGTTAACCAGTTGGATCTCAGCTATGGCAAAATCAAGGATCTGTCGCCACTGGCGGGGCTGACCAGGCTCGGAGTACTGAACGTTAGCTACAACCCTGTAAGCAGTCTGACGCCCCTGCTCGGCCTGACCGGCGTATGGAACCTGAACTTGAGTCACACTGGGATAACTAATTTCGCCCCGTTGGCGGCGATGACGGGGCTTCGTTGGCTCTATGCCGAGGACAACGGCCTGACCAGCGCCTCATCCTTCGCCAAGTTGACTCAATTGGTTCAGCTCAGCCTTGGTGGTTATTCTGCCGAAGCCCCAGATTGTGCCACCGTCGCTGTCTCATCCTGTTACGTCTACAGCGCGGTCGGGTTCTCGTGGACACCGAATAACATCACCGACTTTAGCCCGCTGACAGCGTTGACGAAATTGAAGTGGACGCCGTATGCTTCCATGCAATCATCCGCTTGGATGCAAGCGAACAGTTCTATGTATAACGCTGCAGTAGGGCGGTCAACCGCGCTTCCCAAAATCACCGTGATTCCATCTAGTGACACCCCTACCTGGAGCTGTTTGGGCTGGCTGTCGTGTCCTGCTAGCCCCACGTTTGGTACAGGAACCGTCACTTTTAGCACGCCTGGTGTGTATGCACTGCAATGGCAAAACACCAATAACATGTTCGGCGGTATCGTCTATTACAACGCTTCGGTTGCTGTCGCGTCGGTCAGTGTCACGCCGGCGAATCCGTCTGTTGCTTGGAACAACACCATCGCGTTGACGGCCAAGATTACCCCAACGAATGCAACGAACACGGCTGTTACGTGGATGTCGTCTGACACAAAGATTGCCACGGTGTCTAGCACGGGCGTTGTTACGAGTGTCAATGGTGGGAAGGTCACGATCACTGCAACAGCGAAGGACGGTTTCGGTGCCTCCGGTAGCACGACGGTGACCGTTACTTTGCCCGCATGCCCGACGTTTACTGATGTGTCGCCTGCTAATAATCAGTTTGCGCCTCAGATTTGTTGGATGGCGGCGAATAAGATCACTACGGGTATGCCGGATGGGACGTATGCACCGAAGCAGCCTGTGACTCGTGAGGCGATGGCAGCGTTTGTGTATCGGCTGGCCGGGGTGTCCGTCACACCGCCTTCGAAGCCGTCGTTTTCGGATGTGTCGCAGAGCAATAGCCTGTTTTATACGGAGATCGAGTGGATGAGCACAAAGGGGATTACTACTGGTATGCCGGATGGGACGTATGCGCCGAAGCAGCCTGTGACTCGTGAGGCTATGGCAGCGTTTTTGTATCGGCTGGCTGGGTCACCGACCTATTATCCGCCTTCGAAGCCATCGTTTCCGGATGTGTCGAATGATAAAAACTCGAAGAACTATAACCAGTTTTACAAAGAGATTGAGTGGATGAATGCTAAGGGTATTACTACTGGTATGGCGGATGGGACGTATGCGCCGAAGCAGCCTGTGACTCGTGAGGCTATGGCCGCGTTCATGTGGCGCATGTCGAACCAACACCTTTACTGCACCGCATACACCACAGGCACCGACTGCCCCTAACCAAACAGCCTGAACCTGTCAGCCTTGCCTCGAAGGGCGGCGAGAGCCATTCTCGCCGCCCGCACTGGGGTCAGCAGCGCCTGCGTGAACCGCCAACTTCGGCTCTTCAAAATGGCCTCCAATCGGTCGTCCACCGATGCCGCCAAAGCCTCATCTTGCGTGCTTCGCAACCCAACCTCTGGAGGGTTGGTGTTTGGCAGTTGATCACCTGGAACCTTCTCCACAACTTCCGTTTGGTGTTCGGATAACAACTCGCCCATTACCGACACAACATCGGTAAGCGGCCAGTATGAGACGATCAAATCGAACCCGCCGCTCCAATCTTCAGGTGAGACGCGCAAGTACCACTTCCGCAGACAGTCTCGAAGTATCGTGAGTCTCACCCTCCGCGCCGCCGCGACGCACGATGGCGATCCCGTCGCCTCTGCAAACTCATCTAGTTTGTCGGCAACCCACGCAGACTTGCAAAACGTCTCAAAGCGAGCCAATTCGACCCGCCCACTGCCCGAGACTCCGGCGCCGAAACGATAGTTATAGTACGTGCGGTCAGGGACACCCCGGTAGGAGGAAGCAAAGTAGGCGAGCAGAAAGAAGGCAAGTTTGTCAGCGGCATATGGAAAGTCACCGTCGGGAATTTGCGTAAACACGCGCTGACAGAGCCTTGCGGAATACATCTTGTCCCAGATCGACTGCCCGAATTGGGGACTCTCCCCAAAGGCCATGTCGAGTACATCGGTACCATGAAGTGTATTGTCAAGCGGTCGCATCCAGTTCTCAAGCCCGCGAACATATTCCGATTCGACTGGACTATCTGTGACGACGCTGGTTGCGAAGTGGAGAATGTCAACATCATGCTCATGGACCATCTCATGAAGCCCCTCGCAAGCGCCAAGATCCAGATAATCATCCGAGTCGAGAAAAAGAACATGATCCCCCGTCACCGCTAAGACACCATCTTTCCGCGACTGGGACTCACCCTGATTCTTCTCGTGTTCGATCACACGCACCCTAGCGTCACCACGCGCGTAACCTCGAATAATCTCGGTTGATCCATCCGTTGACGCATCATTGACGATGATAACCTCGATGTCATCAAGTGTCTGGTTCACCACGCTATCGAGACACTCATGCAAATACCGCTCAGCGTTGTAGCACGGGATGACAACTGATATCTTGGGCATACGCCACCCTTCTACGAGTCCCGGTGCCAGTGACTCGCGCTTGCACAAACAAGACGGATCCGATCGGCCTCAGGTAGTGATCCTCTTGGAGTCTACCTTCACTCGTCGGACCGCATCTAGAAACCGCGTCCGAATACGCGTGTGCCGTTTGATAGATCTAGCGAAAGCCAGCGCAGGTCGCGCGCTGGACAGCAGCCGGGATGAGTATCGCCAGGTTCGCGAAGAGAGCATTTCTGCGAGACGAGAATTTGCCTCATCAAGGCGCGCATTCATTTCGTCGACGCGGGCGTTAGCCGCTTCAACCTCGCTGCTAAGGAGGGTAATGGTGTTCGCGAGAGATTCAGGTGGCACCATTCGCTCGTAGGTAAGTCGCATTGAAAGATCCAGCAAACTTGCGTCGTCAAGCGCAGCGCTCGATACTGAGTTACGTAGTCCCTGTTCCGAAACCGCGCGATACCTGGTGACAAATCCATCCCAAACCACCGACCTCACCTCTTCAAGGCCTGCCTTGAACAGTCCGTCAGCAGCACAAAGCATCCTCTCGACTTCCAGATTAAGCCGGTAATATCCACGAACGCTTTCCCAGCCTAGTCGAGACGACATGATTGAGGCAGGACGTACGCGGCGCAAATAGAGCGGCTCGTTCCACACCCACGCCCTCTTTGCTTTCGAAAGGGACTGCAACGTGAAGACATTGTCCTCGTGAACCATACCCTCCACGAATCGTAGCCCATTCTCGTTCAAGAATTTGCGCCTAAACAACCTAAGGCAAACCGATGGCGAGAAGTCGCCGGCGGTAGCAATTTCGTAAAGAAGATTCTGGCCATCGCATGGTTCCGAATACGTCCCCCGATAGTGATATGCGCCGTAGTATTGTGGCTGTTGCTGGTACACTTCCGGAGGATCGAAGAACGCCACTCCCGCGCAAAACAGATCATCAAGACCGTGGATCTCTGCCTGGGCGAAGAGGTGTTCCAGAGCACACCATATGAGCACGTCATCGCTGTCCAAGAACAACACATATTTTCCATGCGCCAGCTCAAGCCCACGATTGCGTGTCGCTGATAGGCCGCGATTACCCTGAGTCGCTATCCTCACTCTTTTGTCCGTCTCAGCGAACCGTGACAGTATCTGAAGCGAGTCATCCGTCGAACCATCGTCAACACAGATCACCTCAATATCCGTCAAGGACTGCTTCAAGACGGAGCGGACGCACTCTTCCAGATAGTCCATGGTGTTATAAACCGGGATAACCACGGAAACTTTTGGATCAGTGTCTGAATCGATAGTCGCGCCCGCGTACGACCCCGCAACCGAAGCCGACATCAAGCGTGTCGTTGGTTTGAAACGGTTTGGACGCGCTGCAGTCAAATCAGACCGAACGAACAGCTCTAGCTCGGAGTAGTCCTTGAGTAGCTCCTGATATCTCGGATCCCCAAACGCAGGCGCCAACGTCATCTCGGTGATTGCCTCAGCTTGCAATGCTCGCTGGGCTGCGGTGTCAACGGATTCTAGGCGGGAATTGACCGCATCAAACAGAGCACGGTAGAAGCCGGATTCGAACGTCTGCATTAGCCCAATATCAATTAGCAGACCACGCAACGCGCACATCGCGTCATCGAGGCATGCGATACCGTCGCGGTCGAATGCCGTGAGTTCGCCACGTACACCCCGTCTGTGGGTCACGAGCCACTGATCCAGGACAGTAATGGAATCCGCTAGAACCAAAGCTCCCCTCGTGAAGTATAAATCGTTGCATGAGCGGAGCGACTGAAATCGCAAGCCATGTTCTCTAATGAACTCGGCACGGAAAAGCTTATTCCATGCCGATGTGTTGGTCGAAGTGAATATGTAGTCCGAAATATCAAGAGCGCGAAACGTTGTTGGCAAGCCAAGGAGGTTCTCCGAGATTCGCAGCGGGCTCGCCGACTGAAGCCGATGTGTCGCGAGATCATAAGAGCCCGCACCGCATATACAGATATCTGCCCGTGTTTGGTCAATCCGGTCCAACATCTTTTCGAGCATGGTCTCTTCAACAATTACGTCGGAGTCCAAAAACATCAAGTAGTCGCCCGCTGCGAAATCCATTCCACTGTTACGAGCCGCACCCGCCGACTGATTGGTCTGCGTGATAACACGTATCCGTCGATCAGACTGCTCATAGTCCCGTAATATGCGTAGTGTCCCATCCGATGACCCATCATCTACGCATATCACCTCAATCTCAGCAAGAGTCTGCGTCAGCACGCCCTCGAGGGATTGCCGGATATACTCTTCAGCGTTGTAGCATGACATGACCACTGATACTTTCGGCACTTGTCGCCCTCCAATTAGATATTTCGGGTATTCACCGGGAGTAGGTGTTTCGCTAGTTCTTTCGCCTTGCGGATGGGTGCGAGAGACGCGCTGCCCCAGCGCCACGACCTTGAGCCATACACCGCAGCCAACTCTGCCTCCAAGGCACTTCTTGCGTCGGACAGCGCAGTTATTTCGCCTGCCAGGCGCCGAGCGACGCCCCTGAGCGCATCCTCGACTGCCGCATCACGGAACACCAGCCAGTCTTTCCCAGCACCGTAGCTAGCGTTCCTCAACGCCACATCCCAACACGCCCCGGGATTCGTGGTTTCCGCATCAACGCATGCCTCTTTGTCTTGCGCAGCAGACGTCTTAGCGCCGGTCGGCACAAACATCGCGTCGGCACCGAAGGCAGCCCAGTACTCAACATCCTGAGAATCGACGACGACCACCATATCTGCAAGCCTATACATCGCCCAGTAGGTTTCAGGCAACGCCCTTTCTTCAACCACGGCGGCGAAATTCTTCGTGTAGGTTCTTACCAAGAACGGCACGCCCATCGACTTCACAAGCAGCAGATCGAAAAGTGAACCCCTAGACGAATTGGCCATATACACCACCGTGTCAACGCCATTACGCTTCAAAGCAGACTCGATCAACCAGGCTCTTTCCGCATATGACTGACCTGAAAGGTTGGCTAGTGACGGTATGGTGATGCGAGCCACTCCTTCCGATCCGGGAGAGTCCGTCGATGACTCAAACGCGTCGGACGCTTCCACGACATCAAAGCCCATGCCCTTGAGAACCCTGACGCATTCAGTCGCCTCCAGCCGGGCCTCATCTTCTGTGGAGTCGGTGCTGAGCACACAAATGGTTCGGATCTCGCGCGCAGCCTCACGGCGCAACGACTCCGCGCGGCCGATTTTCGCCACAAGGCTGTTCTCGTCTTGCCAATAAAGCCTGGCAACCTCGCCGATAATCTCATGCGCCGGCCAATACTCAAAGAGCATCCCAAACCCCAGTGCGGCGTCTTGAGGGCGTAAGAACGCCTTCCACGCCCAGACGCACTCCTTCAACAGATGTCGCCTGAGGTGCTGCACGGCCACCTCTGCATCGTCGTCGGCGTGAGACGACGCAAAAGATGACATCGCATCGGCCACCAATGCCTGGCAACAGTGCACACGAAACCGGTCGAGGTCAATCTCATTCCGCCCCGACACACCGGCGCCGTACCTGTAGTTGTACAGGGGCGGGCCATCGAAGCCAACATACGACTTTGCAAAGTATGTCAGCAAGAAGAATGCGTAGACATCCTGCGCCTTCGGGAATGACCCATCTTTGACCTCACCAAAGGCCGTCTTGCAGAGCTCAAGAGTGAACATCTTGTTCCAAAGCGTCCATCCGAACATGTAATCAACGAAACAGCTCCTCAACACACGGCCTGCATCAATACGATGACAGTACGGCTTGAGGCGCGCCTGAAACTCGGCCATTGCGTCCTCGTTGACGCCCGCTAGATTTACAACACATGCGTCGAAATGCAGGATATCGACATTCTCCGTCATCATCCTTTCGTACAGCACCTCACAGGCTACCGGCTCCAGAAAATCGTCCGCATCCACAAAGAGCACAAAGTCGCCGCTCGCTGCCATCACCCCGTCTTTTCTTCCTTGTGAAGCGCTTTTGACGTGATCATATGTGATAACCCGAATCCGAACATCGCGATCCGCGAAGCTGTTAATAATGTCCGTCGAACCGTCCGTCGAGGAATCATTGATGACAATGACCTCGATGTCACGCAAGGTCTGTCCGACGACACTAGCCAGGCAACCGGAGAGATACTGCCCTGCGTTATGGCACGGGATAATTACTGAAACCTTGGGCATTCGTTGCTCCTACCTACCAAATCTAATACGCCAAATCGCTAACCAAAACCTTGCCCGCCCGCCAGTCGCGTCCGAACAATCACCATCCGATTAAACAACTCCGCATCGGCGCCCACCATGCACTCATCAGTTTAGGTCACCGCCGATCCTCCTGGAAATTGACAGCGCCACTCTGAGCAAAGCGCTCAGTCGAATCTTGGATGTATACTCTTCAAGATGGGTTGCAGTTGTGGCTCATGATTTTGTTACGCATCTCAGGGCCTGGATCCAGGATAAGTTAGGTGACCAATGTGAGACCGGAACGGGTCCTCGTGCTTGGGGCAAACGGATTCATTGGAGTGCATGTCGTCGAAGCATTGGCGTTGTGTGGGCATGAGGTTGTTGCGTTCGATCGTTTCGATCTCGCCCCCCCGCGTTTCGACCCGGCGTCCGCCGAGATCGTAGCTGGTGACTTCCAGAATGTCGGAGACCTACGGCAAGCCGTCGCTGGGGCAACCGCCGTCATTCACCTAGTTTCTACCACAACGCCTGCTACTGCCGAACAGGACCTTATCAACGATATCGATCAAAACCTGCTGGGCAGTGTGCGGATGCTCGAGGTGTGCGCCCAAACCCCGACTATAAAGCGAGTTATTTTCTCGTCATCGGGCGGGACCGTGTATGGAAATGTCCCAAGCCCGATGTCGGAGGTGTCTCTCACACAGCCTGTATCACCATACGGGATCTGCAAATTGGCCATCGAACATTACCTCCGGTTCTTCGCCACAACTTCCGGCCTCCAGTCCGTTGTGCTGCGTGTGGCCAACCCATATGGCCCAGGACAGCCGCTGGGGCGTAAGCAAGGCGTGATTGCTATTTTCATTGAGAACGTGCTAACGGGGCGCCCGGTCATTGTCCTGGATGACGGGTACATGGTTCGTGATTACCTTTATGTCACAGATGTCGCCTCAGCGTTCGTCACAATGGTTGAAGCCGACGCACTCCGGCACGACACATACAACGTCGGCTCAGGCCTTGGCCACAGTGTTAACGAGATCCTCGCATGCGTTGAGAATTCACTCGGTAGAAAAGTGGAAGTCTTACACCGAACAGCGCCGAAATCGTTTGTTCAATCTTCGGTGCTTGACACGCATCGTATCGCAGACGAATTCGGCTGGCAACCAGTGGTCAACCTTGATGTTGGCATCACCAACACGATAGCGTACGTGGAAAGCGCGTTGAATCGCCGTTGATGTGAGTGCCGGGCCTAGGGCCGCCACTCAGCAATTGTGACTTTCCCGCCAGGTTCAAGCTCCGCGACCGTGGTAGACTAGTATGCTGATATTTTGAGCAATCTGCTCAAGCAGCATTCTGCCGCAACATCCCATCTGAAATGAACGAAACGACCTCAGCAGGAAGGTATCGAGACCGCCGTGCCAACGCCACCAACACTGTCAGTTTTGATAACCGCCCACCGAGAAGGCCTCGTCGCGCATAAGACTATGCTCAGCGTCTTCAGGGCCGCAGAGCCTCTTGGCGAACAAGGGATTCCCTACGAGATCCTTGTCCATATTGACAACGGAGACGCCGCAACATCAGGTTACTTTGATAGGTATGTCAATGACTCTCGAGTTCAAATCTTTCACAACCAGTTTGGCGATTTGGGTCTATCTCGCAACTTTCTCGCTGCGAATGCGAAAGGGCGATACCTTTCGTTTCTCGATGCAGATGACCTCATTTCGCAGAACTGGCTCCTACGTGGCCTAGATTTGCTGGACACCGCGTCTGAGGACACCATCGTGCATCCCGCGGCGATTCTGTCGTTCTATCACTCCAGTGGCGCCAGCCCGGTCCTATGGCTTCAACAGCCATCCTTCGACCTGCAGCTAGACGCTAAGATCCTGTTGGGAAACAACCGTTGGGCGGCGGTGTACATAGCACCATCGGAAACTGTTCGTCGTTTCCCCTACCAGCCAACAGCAAACGGTATTGGTTACGAGGACTGGTCGTTCAACTCCGCCACAGTCGCGGCACGAATCCGCCATGCAATTGCGCCAGAGACAGTCATGTTCTACCGAAAACGGGAAGCCTCACTATTGGTTCAGAGTGGCACTCAACGCGTGATGCAGCCCTACTGTGACCTCTTTAAGGTTCTGCATGCTGACGGCGGGCAGGACACACACCCGGGCTCATTGGACCCAGTGTTGCCTGCCGCCCCTGCAATACCGCTCAGAGTACGGGTGACATCGGCAGCAAGGCGGTTTGTGAGTGATAAACCGCTGCTGCGGCGCGCGGTGAGGCGACCGTACGAAGCCTTAGTTAGGAAACGTCGGATAGCCCAGCTCGAAGAACGAGTACCCCGATATGTTGTGGATGCATGGGCTGACATGAACTCAATTGAACGGCAACTCTACCCCACGTTGGGAACACTATTCGATACTATTCGATACGACCCGGATAACACGGTCCTCGGCGATCGCTACCAGCACCTAGTTGCCTGTGTTGCTACCTTGCCTGATTACGTTTTTTTCGTCCCGTGGATAGTTCCAGGCGGTGCCGACCAGTGGTTGTTGAATTATGTGGCTGCGATACAAGAGATTCATCCTGATTGGAATCTCGCCGTCATAGGTACGTTGTCAGCGGAAAACCCCTGGCGCAAGAAACTGCCTGCGAACGTCCCATTCCTAGACTTCGGAAAGGCCGCCGTGGGCCTTGACGATTATCAACGCGACCTGCTTATGTCGCGCCTGATTGTACAACTTGGAGCAAAAAGGCTTCATATAATCAACTCCGAAGTCGCATATAGCTGGGCAAATCGGCATCAAACCTTCCTGATCAGTCACGGCTATACGGTCGACGTGTCGGTGTTCTGTTACACAGTCATATCTGGAACGGACGGCAAAGGTAAAAGCGGCTTTGACGACCCCCTCCTCCGGGATATCTACCCGGTCGTTAACAATGTCTTCACCGACAATGCGGCGTTCATTAACGATCTCATTGAGCTTGACGGCCTTGAACCAAGCCGCTGCAAAGTTCACTACACACCCGCCGATCTGGAACATCTAGTGCCACCCAAGACAATAGACCCAACCAAGCCCATACGTATACTGTGGGCCAGCCGCATTACGGCGCAAAAATGCCCAGACATATTGATGGCCGTGGCCGATAGACTCGACCCCGCAAAGTATCACATCAGTGTTTTCGGCTATCCGGAGCCAGATTTCAACATGAAGGATCTCGGTGACGCGAAGTCGATAACATTTGAGGGCAATTACTCCGGATCACGTAGTCTTCCGACTGACTCCCACGACATATTCCTATATACCTCTAGTACCGACGGGCTACCAATCACACTTCTGGATATCGCTGCACTAGGCCTCCCGATCGTGGCAAGCTCGTCCGGCGGGGTAGGCGAGTTCATCGTTAACAACGAGACGGGGCTCCTGATCGACCCGTTCGATGACGTCGACGCCTACGTCCAAGCGATTGAGTACCTTGCCGGCAACCCGGACGCCGCCCGCCAGTTGGCACTAAACGCCCAATCGCGGTTGGTTGAGCGTCACGGCTGGGACGGATTTGTTCGGGCCGTTAGGGGTGACTTGGAGGGGTGACTTTCCAGAAGCCTCTTGGATCCCTACTCGCTGACAGCGCGACACGGCCGATCCTGTGCGTTAATGACCTCGGGTGCCTAACCCATGATAGGACTTGGCGGGTCTTCTTGCAGACCGGCAGTTCATAAATGGAGAGCAGATGCTTCCCGAGCGACGATACCACCGCCGCCAAGCCGAATCGTCCGCTTTCCAGCGAGCACAAAAGCAGCCTCACGTACACGAATAAGACTCTGTTTGTCGCCATGGCGCCCTGAAGGTATACGTTGCCCACAATATCGATGCCGTAGACCGTTGCGCCTTCCTGGAACCCTTTCAACATCTCCTTCCGAAGCGTGTAGCTTGGAAACTTCGGCACGATATGCAGCAATAGACCAATAATCTGGTGATACTCAGTAGCCTGCCAGAAATCACTGTTAAACGGTTTGCTACGCTCCCGCGCCAACGACATTGCTTCGAACATCTCGAGTCGTTTGAGGGTGTAGCTGTTTTGGGTGGATCCGCCACGCTGAAAATAGTTGTAGTACGTTCGGCTCGTATGCGCAATCCGTGCCCGAAACAACAACGGTATGATCACGGCGACATCTTCGTTCATGATGCCTTCAGGATAGGAAATACCATCGAACAGACGTGTTTTGAATAGCTTGTTCGTGGACGACGCCGCCAGCGGCGACGTGATGATATCTTGAATACTAGGGGTGCCGAAATCGTCTTGGATTGGCTCCGCGGTCCGAGAGTCGCGCAGCACAATTTCACAAACCGCTAGGTCGAAATTTCCGCGTGCCATCGCGCCGTGCATCTCATTAAAATAGTTTGGCGGAACCCAGTCATCGGGATCGACAAAACCAACCTCTTCTGAACGCACGAGAGAAAGGCCGAGATTGCGGGTATATCCGGTTCCTCGATTGATGTCGTTGAAAATCGCCGAAATAGTATCTGGGTGATCCTTTTCGTACATAGCGATCTTGGCAGCTGTGCCGTCAGTCGACTTGTCATCAATCAGCAATATCTTGATACTCGGATAGGTTTGACTCAAAAGTGAATCAACACATAAGTCGAGGTACGCCTCCACGTTATAGCAGGGTACGATGACGGTAATGAGTGGGTGCTCGTCAGCCTTGGCGTGGTCGCAGCCATCCAAATGAACAGCCACAGCAGTATCCGGGGTGTTATTTACCTGGGAGGCTGGTTCTGTCTTGTTCATCTGAGATTCCTATTGCTCACTCTGCCGTGAACCCCGGGCCGTCAAGTATCCACTTGCCCAATCGTCATCTGACAAGGCAGCATGTGCCAAGACTGGTTGAACTCCACGTGTTCCGAACTGAACGCCACCACCCCTTTACGAACGTCAAAAGGCTCCGAGTGCGGTTCACCCAAGCTCAGGTTTAACGTAAAGTCACGGTTGCCGAAACGATCCACCAGATCAAACGCAAAACGGGCCGAAGCGCCGCCTCGAAGCGCTATTCCATCACTGTACGGATCGACGAACCGTGTGCTGGTGCCGAGCGCCACAACGCCGCTCGTCAGGAATTCGAACGTGACTTCTAGGTCAGCGTAATCATTATTGGTCCTATTCACCAGATCGAAACGCAGCGAAAAGACATCCCCCGAAATTTCGTGCGAAATGTTCTCGATCACCACCTCGCCCGTCCCATAACGTTCCTCACTGTCCATCGACATATCAGACTGCGTGATGAACTGGCGAGAATAGGCACTAGCCACTTCATCCGGTTCGCCCGCCAGTGCGATCTCACCGTTTTCTATCAGGATCGCCCTGTTGCAATACATGCGCACCGCGTCCATACCGTGGGTCACCAGTATGATCGTCTTGGTTTCATCCTGCTTCACTCGGTCGAAGTAATCGTTGCACTTGCGTTGAAATGCTTCGTCGCCCACCGCCAGCACCTCGTCGAGTATCAAGATATCGCCTTCAGACTTGATCGCGATCGAAAAGGCCAAGCGAACCTGCATACCACTCGAGTAATTCTTCAGCTTTTGATCCATGAAGCCGTCGAGTTCGGCGAAACTGACGATATCGCCATACATCGCGCCGATTTCAGCGTTGCTGAACCCCAACATCGCGCCGTTGAGGTATACATTCTCGCGTCCGCTCAGTTCCGGGTTGAAACCCACGCCCAGTTCGATGAACGGCACCACCCTACCCACCGTCACGATACCGCCGTCAGTCGGCTGATAGATGCCCGCAAGCAGCTTCAGCAGGGTCGACTTCCCTGAGCCGTTCCTGCCGACGATACCGAAAAAGTCGCCCCGGCATACCTCAAAACTGATGTCCCGAAGAACGTTCAGCTCCGTGTAGCCCCTTTCGCCCTTGACAACATTCACAATGTGACGCCGCAGTTCTTGCGAGTGCTCTTTTGGCAAGTGGAACGTCTTGCTGACATGATCCACTTTTACGACCGTATCTTCGGAAACAGACCCCTCAGCCACTCGCCCAGTGGCGTAATACGTCTCCATCGCACTCATATTTCCTCCGCAAACATCTTGCTGCGCTTACTGAAGACATAGACGCCCAACGCCAGCACTACAGCCACAATGACAAGCGGAATGGATTTGATGATTGGATTGCCGATAAACGTCCACACCGTGTCCGTTGGCAGCACAATCAGCGTTCGCATATCTTGAATGATCTGCGCCATTGGGCTCATCAGAAGAACCTTTGCCATGGTCATTCGAGTCACTGTCGACTCGCCACCTGGCGCATACACCATCGACAGCGGATAAATGATCGGCGTGGCATAAAACCAGCCTTGCATCAGTATTTCCCACAAGTGCCCAACGTCACGGAACCGCACGTACAGCGAACTCAACAGAAGCGCCAGACCGAGCGCAAACAGATACAGCTCAATGAACACAAACGGCGCAAGAAAAATGTGCCACTCGAACCGCACTCCGTTGATTATCGCAAAGACCAACACGACCGCGAGGTTAATCAGGAAATTGATCAAAGCCCCAACTGTTGCCGACAGCACGACGATCACCTTAGGAAAACTGATCTTGCGCAACAGATCGCCCCGGGCAACTATCGAGTTCATTCCCTGGCCGACAGCTTCACCGAAGAAGGTCCAGATGGTCATGGCAAGCAGCAACGACACTGCGAAGTGCGGGATTCCAGCACCGAACCGCAGGAAACGTACGAACACGATGTACATGACCGCGAACAACGCGAGCGGCTTGAGAATCGACCACAGGTGGCCCAGGAACGAACCCTGGTAGCGCATCTTGAAGTCGGTTTTGACCATCTCGCGCAGCAAAACACGATTACGCCTACTAAGAGGTTCTGCCAGCCGCATAGGCGCAATCTTACCAGCCAATTTCACCACTTCCCGTGCTTCGCCGCAGCCTGCCGAACGTCGTCAGCGGCAAACGACGGCAGGTGACATGCTAATAGTCTGGTCTGGCCTGGTCTGTTATGCTTGATCTATGAGTGCTGAGCCTATCGAACCGATTGAAGTGGGCATCTACGAAGCAAAGACCCACTTCTCAACGCTTGTCGACCAAGCCGAGGCCGGCAACATCATCTACATCACCCGTCACGGCAAGAAATCGGCCAAACTTGTCGCGGTGCCAGACACCGAGCCCGCGACGAAGCGGCCCTTTGGCGGCTGGGAAAGTTATCGGGTCGAAGACGACTGGGACGACTTCACGAAAGAGGACGAGTTTGCCTGGTATGGCGCGATGAGCGACGACGACTGGATGCGCGCCGGCTTTGACCCGCGGGACGATGCCACCATCAGGCACGACATGGGGGGCACTCATGAGACTGTTGCTTGACACCAATGCAGTCATACACATCCGCCAAGACTGGCAAGGCTTCGCACCCAGCACCCGTGATCTACTGGAGGACCCGGCGAACACCGTCTATTTCTCATCCACCAGTGCGTCCGAGATTGCCATCAAGACATCAACCGGCAAACTCGGCATCCCAGCCCATGAAATGACGAACGCCCTCGCCACCCAGGGGTGGACTGAGCTGCCATTCACCGTACGTCATGCCGAAAAGATGTTCCAATTGCCCGGCCTACACAAGGACCCTTTTGATCGTATGCTCATCGCCCAAGCACTCGCTGAAGGGTTACCGGTCGTCACGACGGATCGCATTTTCGCCGCGTATGGCGTCCAGGTCATTTGAACGGGACCTGCAGCGCGCGTTCACACCGTGTGCGTGTGTCGCTTGCCTGTCAGCTCGTCCAGTTCAATCTTGAACACAATCACGTTCGTGCGCAGCGGCATCGGCAGTGTGCTTGACGCACCCGGGCTGTAGCGATCGACGATCACGGCGGCGCCCCGGCGGGCCTCAGCGGCATCCGTGACTTCCCGCACCTCGCCGAAGCCCATCACCGACTCGTACATCGCCGTCATATCGCAGGCTTCCTCGACGTCCGTGACAATCTCGTTCAGGCAATCGACCTCGAAACACACCCGGCCGCCCGCGCGCACCGCCCGAGTCTTGCGCCCGACGCGGGCGCTATGGCACCAGATGACCACCCGCCCGTCAGCCACTTCATATCCGAAGCTGATAGGCACGACATATGGGCCGTGCTCGTCGACCAACCCCAAGTGCCCGGTTGGGCAACGCCCCAGCACATCGAGAATCTCGTTGAAGTCGGCGATATGACGCTCAGGTCGACGCATGATGCAAATCTATCAGACCCTGCGACTGCGCGACGATCTGCACAAGCTGACCCCAATAACCGGGTTATAGGCCAAAATGTGTGCTCTGTTTGCGCGCTTAGCCTTGTCGTGTCGTATGAAATCGGTGCTATGCGACTGGTACGGCGACGCGGGGTTGGGTGTGGCACTGCGAACTAGGCTAGGTCGCGCCGAAAGTGGTGCTGGTTGACGGTGTGGTATGGGTTTGCAGGGGTTTTGACGCCTGGAACCCTTGGCGACTGTGGCCAGGTCGTCGTGTAACAGCTGAAACCAGACGATATGGTTTAGTTCGCTAGGGGGGACGGCCGCCATGAATCCCCCCGGTGTGTCCGGAGACATGACTGTTTCGAGAAGAAAGGAAGAATGGGGTCATGTCGAATACACATAACCGGTATACGAAAGAGTTCAAGGATCGGGCTATTCGGATGTTCCAGGAGACCCGGCCTGATTGTCCATCCGATACGGCGGCGATGATCAAGGTTGCCGAATTGTTGGGGGTGGGAACGCCTGAGACGATCCGTAACTGGGTTCAACAAGCTGAAGTTGATGCCGGTATCCGTGCGGGTACGTCAAGCGAGGAGTCAGCCGAGGTGAAACGGTTGAAACGAGAAGTCGCCGAACTGCGGAGAGCGAACGCCATCCTTAAGGCGGCATCGGCTTTCTTCGCGGCCGAGCTCGACCGGCCAGGAGCATAGTCGTGGATTTCATCACAAGTCATAAGGATCATCAGGAACCGGGTGGTCTGCGTTGGGGTGTCGAGCCGATCTGTCATGTGCTTTCCGAGCATGGTGTCAAGATCGCCCCATCAACCTATTATGAGTGGGAGAACAAGCAGCCCACGTCGCGTCAGGTTCGCGACGAAGAGTTGATGGTGCAGATCCGCCGCGTCTGGGATGACAATTTCCAGGTGTACGGGGCCCGCAAGATATGGCTGACATTGAACCGGGCTGGTATCCAGGTGGCCCGTTGCGCCGTGGAACGACTCATGAAGCAGATGGGTTTGAAGGGTATCCATCGAGGGAAAGCCAAACGCACCACCATTGCCGACAAGTCAGCCCAGTTGCCTGGTGATCTGGTGAACCGTCATTTCGCCCCGTTGGCGCCGAACCGGCTTTGGGTCGCCGATTTCACCTACGTGTCGACCTGGTCAGGGTGGGTGTATGTCGCGTTCATCATCGATGCCTATGCCCGACGTATCCTCGGCTGGGCGGCCTCCACGACGATGAACACTGACATGGTTCTTGCCGCTTTGAACCAAGCCCTTTGGCAGCGGCAACGCGAACACCGAGACAACTACCACGATCTTGTCGCGCACTCAGACCACGGGGTGCAATACACGTCCCTGCGTTACTGTGAACGTCTCGCCCAAGCCGGTCTTACACCATCAACCGGCACCATCGGCGACTCGTATGACAACGCGCTGGCTGAAACAATCAACGGGCTCTACAAAACCGAGCTGATCAAACGCCACGGCCCCTGGCGCAACGCCAACGAGGTCGAATATGCCACCGCCGAATGGGTCGACTGGTACAACTACCGCCGCCTATACGAATACTGCGGTGACACAAGCCCAGTCGAATGCGAAAACCAGTACTACGCTAGAAACCAAGAAGCCCCACAACCCGTGGCCGCTTCTGTCGAGTAAACCCTCCGGACTTGCCGGGGCGATTCAGATCAGCTGAAATCGTCTACTTAGGGGACGAAAAACCAGATCTCGTCACGACAGCCACTGACAACTACCATTTACAAGCCCCCGACACGCCGACGGAATAACACACATTTTGGCCTATACCCCGGAAATGCAAGAGAACCCCGGCCGTTTGATCGGTTCTCCTAGGAGGACTACAGGGACGGTTCCGGGGTGTTGACTTTTGTTGTAGGCTTTGGCATGCTCAAACGGCAAAAAACGCTTTGCCTAGGCATTTTGACGAAGAAGACGCAAGTGGGGCCCGAGCCGGAACTCGAACCCCACCCAACGACGTACTACTCACTCGCCCGACAGCTGCTCTTTCAGCGCCTGAAGCTGCTCGTCAGACGCCAGCGCGCTTGCGCTGTCATCCGTCTTGGACGAGTAGTTGGTGGCCACACCAGCCTCGACGGCCGCGTCCTGATTGGCGGCGTCCGCCTCGGCAGCCTGCTTCTTGAGTGCCTCCCAGCGAGCCCGGGCCTGGGCGTACTGAGCCTCCCAGGCAGCCTGCTGTTCCTCGTAACCGGGCAGCCATTCGCCCGACTCGGGGTCGAAGCCCTCGGGGTAAATGTAGTTGCCGGCCTCGTCGTAGCTGGCCGTCATGCCGTACATCGACGGGTCGAACTCTTCGTCCGTCGAACCGATACCCTCGTTGGCCTGCTTCAGGCTCAACGAGATCCGGCGACGCTCCAAGTCGATGTCGATCAGCTTCACCATCACCGACTCGCCGCTTGAGACGACCTGCTCGGGAATCTCGACGTGACGATCGGCCAGCTCGGAGACGTGCACCAAACCCTCAATGCCGTCCTCGACGCGCACGAACGCGCCGAATGGCACCAGCTTGACGACCGTGCCCGGCACGATCTCGCCCAACTGATGGGTCCGGGCAAACGTCTGCCACGGGTCTTCCTGCGTCGCCTTCAGCGACAGCGAGATGCGCTCGCGGTCGCGCTCAACATCCAACACCTCGACGGTGACGGGCATACCGACCTCGACAACCTCACCCGGATGCTCGATGTGCTTCCAGCTCAACTCGCTGACGTGCACCAAACCGTCGACACCGCCCAAGTCGACGAAAGCACCGAAGTTGACGATGGACGAGATGACGCCCTTGCGGATCTGGCCCTTCTCAAGGTTGTTCAGGAAGGTGCTGCGCACCTCCGACTGCGACTGCTCCAGCCAAGCCCGGCGCGACAGCACCACATTGTTGCGGTTCTTGTCCAACTCGATGACCTTAGCCTCGATCTGCTGGCCAATGTACGGCTGCAGGTCGCGCACCCGGCGCATTTCCACCAGCGACGCCGGCAAGAAGCCACGCAGGCCAATGTCAACAATCAGGCCACCCTTGACAACCTCAATGACGGTACCGGTGACGACCCCGTCCTCAGCCTTGATCTTCTCGGTGATGCCCCAAGCCTTCTCGTACTGGGCACGCTTCTTCGACAGGATGAGCCGGCCGTCCTTGTCTTCCTTCTGCTGCACAAGGGCCTCAACCTCGTCGCCAACCTGGACGAGATCCTCGGGGGCCACATCGTGGCGAATGGACAGCTCTTTGCTCGGGATGACGCCTTCGGTCTTGTAGCCGACGTCGACGAGCACCTCGTCCTTGTCGACCTTCACGACGGTACCGGTGACGATGTCGCCGTCGTTGAAATACTTGATGGTGGAATCGATCGCGGCCTCGAAGGCGTCGTCCGTGAGGCTGTCGGTCGTGCTCTCGGGTGAGAGCGTCTCGGTTGATGTCATTTGAACTTTCAGTGTTATTTTCGGGTGTTAATGGTGCCGCTGCCGCTTTCCGACGCATGGTCGGGCATGGCCTCTAGGTCTGGAACCATGCCGATAACAGCGAAGCGATATTACCGCATACGCCCCGACAAGGGCAAACAGTTGGTAACGAACTGATAAAGACGTCACGCCCAAAGGCCGGCCGGGTAGACGCCCTGATGCACCAATCCGGCCAGGTGGGAACGCAATGACGGCAAGTCGTCGGCATATGTCATGCCCATCCAAGTGGCCGACGTTGGCAGCACCCGGACGTTCGGTACGAAACTGCGGGCGACATCAGGCAGGAAGTACTCGGCCTCGGCTGCGTCGGGCCGTTCCAGGAAGGACGGGAAACCGTCGCGGAAGGCCTTTGCGGCACTGGCCTGGAAACCCCAGAAGTTCAGCGACACCAGCGTGTCGCCGCCGAAGAACTCGCCCGCCTCATCGATGGCACCACCGTCGACCGGGCGCAGAGCCGTCCGCTCGCGAATGTCAACCAGCCTGCCGTCGCTGTCGACATCACAAACGCCTCGCGACACCGTGCCATGCTCCGACAGCGTGTTGGCCAACCGATAGCCAACCAAGGCATGGTCTCGTGTCTCGCCCGCCAGAAACCCGGCCATCTGATCGTAGGCGTCGCGCCCATAGAAGTCGTCGGCGTTGACGGTGGCGAACCCACCACCGACGAAGGGTAGCGCCACTAACACGGCCTGCGCGGTGCCCCAAGGCTTGACGCGCCCCTGTGGCACGGTGAAGCCATCCGGCAGTGCATCAAGGCTCTGCTGGGCGTACACAAGTTCGGTGTGACGCCGAATGCCCGCACCGATACGCGCTTCGAACTCCGGCTTCATCCCCGGCGCGACCACCGCGACCACTCGTTCGAAACCGGCCCGAACGGCATCGAAAACGGCGTAATCAATCAGCGTCTGCCCAGCCTCATCGACCGGCGCCAACTGCTTAAGACCGCCGAAGCGACGGCCCATGCCGGCCGCCAAGACGACCAAGGTCAAACCATTCATGGAGCAAGTCTAGTGAGCCGACGCCCAGGACTCGCCCACCCCGATGGAGACGTCCAAGGGCACCGCCAGTTCCATGGCATGGGTCATGACATCGGTCACAAGGTCGGCCAGCGCCGCCTGCTCGCCCGGCGCCACCTCGAAGACCAACTCGTCATGCACCTGCAGCAACAGCCGCGACTGCAAACCGGCGCCCGCCAGCCGCTCATCTGCCCGCACCATCGCCAGCTTGATGATATCGGCAGCGCTGCCCTGGATCGGGGCGTTCAAAGCCGCCCGCTCAGCCATGTCGCGGCGCTGGGTGTTCATGCTGGTCAAGTCCGGCAGGTAACGCCGACGCCCCAACAGCGTCTCGGTATAGCCGGTGCGGCGAGCCTTCGCCACTACAGCGTCCAGATACTCCTTGACGTGACCAAAGGTTGTGAAGTACCCGTTCATCAGGTCGCGAGCCGACGGCACGTCAATGCCCAGGCGCTGTGAAAGGCCAAAAGCCGACAATCCATAGGCCAGCCCATAGTTGACCTGCTTTACCTGGCTGCGCTGGGTTGACGTCACCTCCGACTCCGGCACGCCGAAGACGCGGCTGGCTGTGACGGTGTGGAAGTCGATACCGCTGCGGAACGCCTCGATCAACGCCGGGTCGCCAGACACATGCGCCATGACGCGCATCTCGATCTGCGAATAATCGGCACTGAGAAGCGACTCAAAGCCAGGCCCGGCTACAAAGCCTTCGCGGACGCGACGCCCCGTCTCCGACCGGATGGGGATGTTCTGCAGGTTGGGGTCGGCCGACGATAAGCGCCCGGTCGCTGCCGCCGTTTGGATGTAGGTGGTGTGGATACGCCCGTCGTCACCGATTGCCTTCATCAGAGCATCGACGATCTGGCGCAGCTTGATGTTGTCGCGATGGCTCAGCAACTGCGCCAGGAAGGGGTGCTCTGTCGTGGCGTACAGCGCCTCCAGAGCGGCTGCATCGGTCGTGTAGCCAATCTTGGTCTTCTTCGTCTTCGGCATTTTGAGTTCGTCAAACAGAACCGTCTGCAACTGCTTCGGCGAGCTCAAGTTGAACTCGTGCCCGACGATGCCGAAGGCCGCCCGCTCAGCCGTCAAGACGGCCTCGTCTAAGTCGTCGCGCAGGCGCTGCAGCACCGGTTCGGACGCGGCTATGCCGAGCCGCTCCATACCGGCCAGCACACGCTGGACGGGCAACTCCAGGTCGGCCAGCAAGCTGGCCTGCCCATCGGAACTCAGCGACGCCTCCAAGGTCCTGGCCAGGTCGCGAATGGCCACCGCCCGCGCCGGCGAGTCCTCGTCGTCACCAAAATCGAGCGTTGCCTGCGCAGCGTCGCCTTGGTCGGCCGCGATCGGGCGGCCCAGGTATTGCTCCGTCAAAGCCCCCAGCGAGAACGAGCGCTGATCGGGCGCCAGCAGGTAGGCCGCCAACTCGGTGTCCATCGTCAACCCCGCCAGATGCCAGCCACGGTTGGCCATGGCCTCCAGCGGGCCTTTTGCGGCATGCATGGCCTTGTGCATGGCTGGGGCCGCCAGCCAGGCAGCCAGTGCCTGCTCATCGGCCAGGCCCAGCCGGGCCACGTCCACCTGGGCAACCGCCGAACCGGCCAGCCAAATGGCGTCTATCTCGCCGCCACCCCCAGCCCAGTGGCCCTGCGGCAGCACACCGGTCAGCTCCGAGCAGCGCGACGCCAGCCATTGCGCCAACTCGCCCGAGCGCGGCGTCTCGACCGGCACCGCCTCCACCGGCGGCGCGGCCACCGGAGTGTCGGGCGACCCCAGCGCCTCAAGCAGACGAGTTCGCAGGCCACGAAACTCCAACACGTCGAATAGGCGGGCGATCTCTGCCGTGTCGGGGGTTTGACGCATCAACCCGTCGACGCCGATGGGCACGTCGAGCGTCGTCACCAAGGCGTTGAGCTGACGGTTGCGGCGTACATCGCCTAAATGTTGCCGCAGCGACTCCCCCACTTTGCCGGGCACCTGGTCGGCTCGCACCAACAGTTCGTCTAGGTCGCCATACTGCGACAGCCATTTGGCTGCCGTCTTGGCCCCGACACCCGGAACACCAGGCAGGTTATCGCTAGCTTCGCCCACCAGTGCCGCCAACTCGGGGTACTGACTAGGCCCTACACCGTACTTGTCTAACACAGCCTGGGGCGTCATCGACGCCATTTCCGTCACCCCTTTGACGGGGTACAAGACGGTCGTGTTTTCCGTCACCATCTGCAGCAAGTCGCGATCGCCGGAACAGATCAACGCCTTCAGCCCGGCCGCCTCGGCCTGCCTCGCCCAGGTGGCGATGATGTCGTCGGCCTCGTAGTTTTCCACCTCGGTGTGGGCGATGCCCGCAGCGTGCAGCACCTCGTGGATTAGCTCCGTTTGGCCAAAGAAAGGTTCCGGGGTGTCCCCGCGCGTGCCCTTGTAGTCGGCGTACTGTTCGGTGCGAAAGCTGACCCGCGACACATCGAAGGCAACGCCGATGTGAGTTGGGCGAGTTGACGAGATCAGATTCGCCAGCATCGACGTGAAGCCGTAGACCGCGTTGGTGTACTGCCCGGTCGACGTCATGAAGTTTTCGGCGGGCAACCCGTAGAAGGCACGAAAGGCGATTGAGTGGCCGTCGATCAGCAGCGCGACGCCCTGATCAGTCACTTGCATCCTTGGCGTGCTCGAGAACACCCTCGGCGACGTCCTTCATCGACTTGCGCATGTCCATGGCCTGCTTCTGGATCCACCGGAACGCCTCAGCCTCGGTCATTCCGAAACTGTCTTGCAGCAGCCCCTTGGCCTGGTCGACCAACTTGCGCGACTCCAGACGGTCAGCCAGGTCGGCTGCCTCGTCCTCAACGGCTCGCAACTCGGCGAAGCGGGCCATCGCCATCTCAATGGCCGGTACAACGTCGGAGGCATCGAAGGGCTTGACGACATAGGCCATGGCGCCAGCCTCACGGGCTTGCTCGACGAGATCGCGCTGGCTGAAAGCCGTCAGCATGACGACCGGCGCAATTCGCTCGTCAGAGATAATCTCGGCCGCCTCAATGCCCGACATGACGGGCATCTTGACGTCCATCACCACCAGATCGGGTTCCAATTCGCGGGCCATGGCCACGGCCGTTTCACCGTCACTGGCCTGCCCAACCACCTCGTAACCCTCGTCGTTCAACAGCTCAACTAGGTCAAGCCGAATCAGCGCCTCATCTTCAGCAACAACCACACGGGCCCTTCCGGCTGGCGCGTCCGGAACATTAGATTTACTCATTTTCCATCCTTGCGGGGAGACGGCGTCGTATCCTTACGAGCTTAATCTTACCTTACGGTAATCTGCCCAGACTAAGACTGAGCCTGTCCGTTTGCTGTGTCGTCTCCCGAACTATCCTCCATCGTACCCGGGATGGGAGTCGAACCCACACAGCCTTGCGGCCAGTCGGGTTTGAGCCGACCGCGTATGCCATTCCGCCACCCGGGCGTGCCGCTTAGTTAGCAGCGGGTCTATTCTGCCACACCAGTGCCGGTCAAGAAACATCGCGCAGCAACTCGAGCGCGCGCAGCAGGTCCGGCGACGGCAATGATTCAAAGGCAACTAGCTGCCCGGCGGCCGGGTGCGCGAACGACAAACGCACGGCATGCAGCCACTGACGCTCGAGCCCCAGGCGAGCCGCCAGCACCGGGTCGGCGCCATAGACCAGATCGCCTACCAACGGGTGACGGAGAGCCTGCATATGCACACGGATCTGATGCGTCCGGCCGGTCTCCAGGTTCAGACCCAGCACAGCGGCACCGCGCATCAACTCGACCGTCTCATAGTGGGTCACCGACGCCCGCCCATCGGATCGCACCATGAAACGCCACTGCCCGCCACCGGCATGACCGATGGGGGCGTCAACCGTGCCAGCAGGCGGGTCGGGGTGGCCCTGCACGACCGCTTGGTAAAGCTTCTCGACGGTGTGCGCCCGAAACTGCGCCTTGAGGTCGCTGTAGGCCGGCATCGTCCGCGCCACCACCATCAGTCCTGACGTGCCGACATCCAGCCGCTGCACGATGCCTTGACGCTCCGGCGGACCAGCCTGCGCCACCGTCACCCCGGCCGCCGCTAGGTGGGCCAGCACATCCGGGCCCGACCAGCCCAGTGATGGGTGTGCCGCCACGCCGGCGGGCTTGTCGACAACTACCACCGAATCGTCCAGGTGCACGATGGTCAGCCCTGCCGCCAACTGCGGCTCAATTCGCACCGCCGGGCGATCCGGTTCCTCGATGTCGAGCATTTGACCGGCTTTGACGCGCTGGGACGGTTTGACGACAGCAACCCCATCCAGGCTGACAAACCCGGCCTCGATTTGTTCGCCGACGACGCTGCGCGACCAACCGGTGATACGGGCGCCGGCAATGTCGACCCGCTCGCCATCCAGCCCGTCGGGCACCAGGTTGATCATGCGGGCTTTCGGGCCGACCGCAACAACATGAGGATGATCAGCACGGCCGCCGCTGTGATACACATATCGGCGACGTTGAACACGGCGAAATACTTGATGCCCAAGAAGTCCACCACATAGCCCCGGAAAGGCCCGGGCGGGCGCACCAGGCGATCCGTCAGATTGCCGGCCACACCGGCTACCAGCAACCCGACGACGATATTCTCAAACCGTCCCTTTGCGCGCGGTCCGACAAGCGCTACCAGCAAGACCAGCGCCACCAGTGCCAAGACGGCGAAGACGACGGTAATGCCAACCCCCATCGAAAAGGCTGCACCGGGGTTGAACAGCAGCTGCACCTGGAACCAGCCACCCAGAAAACTATGCCCCTGCCCAGGCTTCAAGAATCTGACGACCAGCGTCTTGGTCAACAGGTCGACGCCAAACCCTGCCAGTGCGAAACAGATCAGCCAAACGTGGTGGCCCCACCCAAGCACCGGCCGGGCACGTAGGGCGGCAAGGATGGATTCGTCCTTGGCCGGTTCGTTAGCCACTACCGGCGCTCAGCCCGCTGTTTGCAGGCCACACACATGGTGGCGCGGGGAAATGCTTGCAACCGCAGCTTGCCAATCGGCTGGCCGCACGCCTCGCAGTACCCGTAGCCGCCCTCATCGAGCAGCTTGAGTGCCAGTTCGGTTTGATGAAGCATGTGGCGCGTGTTGGCGTTGAGCGACATCTCCTGATCGAGCTCGAAATTCGACGCGCCGACATCGGCGGGGTCTTTGCCGGCGCCGTCTGGGCCGTCGTTCATGCGATCGGCCAGGTCCTCCTCAGCCGCGGCGACCGTCTTGCTCATCCGATCGATGTCGCTGACGAGATCGGCCCGAAGTGCGGCAATCTCAGCCTTGGTCCACGGGTCCTCACCCTGCAAAACAGGCGGGACCACGGGCGTGGCCTTCTTCGCAGAAGTTACCATCACGGCCTCCTCGGGCAATCATTAGTTCAGATAGTCAACCATACGACCGATCATGCCACCAACTCGGACCTTTCCCGTTGGGGCTACAACCGGGCTGCCGGCGTCAACCGGCCTCAGCGCAGCGCCATATCCGGCTCGCCGCGGCTCGACGACGCGTCAAGCAACTCAGGACGGTAGCTGGGCGCGAACTGAGTCTCGTTCAATGCCTCCAACTGGCGCTGCAGATGGTCGGCCATGCCTGAACGGTACTTGGCCTCGAAATCGCGCAACTGGCCGATCCGATCGCTCAGGGTATCGCGCTCCTTGTCCATCTGCGCCTGAATCGTGGTGCGACGCTGCTCCGCTTCTGAGTCGATCGACGCTGCCCGTCCACGTGCCTCAGCCACCAGTCGCCCAGCCGTCGCGTTGGCATCGGCGTGAATGGAATCGGCGTCGGTTTGGGCGCGCCTTGACAGGTCCTCAGCCTGCACTGTGGCCGAGTCGACGAGGCGCCGTGCCTCGGTCTCGGCGTCATTGCGGCGCTGATCGATTTCGACTTGGGCGTTATCCATCAAGGTCTGCACCTGCTGAAGCGTCTGCTCGACCAGCAGGACGACCGCCGGGGCCGCCTCGCTGCTGGTAGTCACGACGATACGGCGGGTATCACCTTCGACGGGCACCGCCGACAGCGGCTGGGCAGCCACCTGAGCCGTCAGGTCGGTGACCTGGTTCTGCAAATACGACACCTTGGCTTGCAGCGCCGAATTGTCCTGGCTAGCTTGAGTCAGTTTCTGATTGGCTTGCGTGAGTTGCTCATTGACCTGAGCAACCTGATCCGACTGGTCGGCCGGGCGGGCCGTCAACTGCACGCGCAAATCCTGGTTTGCCCGGTTCAGTTCGTCGATCTGCGCCCGCAACGCCGTGGCCTGGTTAGGATCGCCAGCGGCAGCCGCAGCCGCCTTGAGATCGGCAATCTGGGCCGACAGCTGGCCATTCTGAGCGGCCAGATCGTCACGCTCTTTCGACAAAGAGGCCAATTGGGCGCGAGAGTTATCGTCACCCCCAGCACCGGCTGACGACTTCAAACGCTGATTTTCTTCAACGATCTCGGCGTAGCTCACCTCGAGTCGATCAATGAAGTTGTCAACAGCGCTGGCACGATAGCCGTCTTCATTTGGCTGGCGCGCCATGGGGAAGCGTACGTTCCGAACCTCATCAACGGTCAGTGTCATGGTTACTCCAAACCTGGTCTCTTTTTCAGGATACCGCAATCACCACAAGCGATGAACTAGCAAGCGGCTACGACATCCTCACAGGATCACGTCAACAATACGCTGCGCGACCATCAGGACGACGAACCAGACTATCAAGGAAAGGTCGAGAGATGCCACACCGAGCCTTATCGGTGGCACAAACCGCCTCATCCAGCGCATCGGTGGATCCGTCACCCGGTTGACCAAATCGATCGCCGAAGCGACCGCACCACGAGCCCTGAACGACGGAAAAATAAGCGGAACCCAACTCAACAGGGCACGTATCATGAGCAGGCAGAGGGCAACCCAGAACACCCAATCGACCACGGCGCGGATTGTCGTCACCGCAGCTCCGCGATGACCGCGTCAATCGTTGTCTGGTCAAAAGTCGCGCCCGCCGGAACCAGCAGGAAGATACCGTTCGCGACGCGCTGGATCAGACCGCCGAGAGCAAACACCACGCCCGAGAAGAAGTCGACACAGCGCTTGGCGTCATCGACCGGCATGACGCGCAGATCCATGACAGTCACCACACCGGATTGGTAGCGATCGGCGATCGGTTTGATGGCTTTGTAGGCATCAGGGACGACCACCAGATTGGGGTTCAGCAACTGTGTCTTGCTGTTGTCGCCCGAGAAGTCGGGGGTTTGCGGCCGGTACTGCGTAGCTGGTTGCGGATCAGCTGGGCGCGCCGCTTTGCGTGCTGCCTCAGCCTGATTCGGGACGGCGCCTTCCTCGTCCTCGACCAGACCGAGCCAACTGATGGCTTTCTTTATCACCGGAGGCATCTGGCACCTTCCTTTGCCCGGGGATGGGCTTCCGAGATGACGTTACCGTCAGGGGGCAACTGACGCGAGGCGACGCGCGGCAATCGCGCGCAACCAGTGGCACCTATCGCATGAACTCAGGGACGTCGAGATCGTCCAAGGCATTGCTTTGCCAACGCGCCACCGGCTCAGGCGCGGCAACTGGCGCGTCATCGGCGGCCGACGATGTCGGTGGGACGAAACGAACCGGTGCCTGACGCAGAGGCGGCTTCGTCGATGTCGGTTGCCCGCCATCAAAACCGGCGGCGATCACCGTAACGCGCACCTCATCGCCCAATGAGTCATCGATGATCGCACCGAAGATGATCTTGGCTTCCTCATCGGCGGACGCCTGAATCAGGTTGGCAGCTTCCTCCACCTCGGCCAGCGCCAAGTCGGAGCCACCGGCGATCGACCACAGCACGCCGTGGGCGTCGTCAATCGACGCCTCCAACAGTTGCGAATTGATGGCCTGCTCAGTGGCCATCCGGGCACGGTTGTCGCCGCGGGCGATGCCGATGCCCATGAACGCCGAACCGGCATTGCTCAGCACCGCCTTAACGTCGGCGAAATCGAGGTTGATGAGCCCTGGAGTCGTGATTAAGTCGGTGATACCCGCCACGCCTTGTAACAGCACCTGGTCTGCCTGCTTGAAGGCGTCAAGCATGCTGACCTGCCGGTCGGTCATCGAAAGTAACTTGTCGTTCGGTATGACGATCAAAGTGTCGACCTCGTCGCTCAAGCGGTCAATGCCGGCCTCTGCCTGCCGGGACCGGGGCCGTCCCTCGAATCCGAAGGGCTTCGTCACCACACCAATCGTCAGCGCGCCCAGCGAGCGAGCGATCTTGGCCACCACCGGCGCCCCGCCGGTACCGGTGCCGCCGCCCTCGCCAGCCGTCACGAACACCATGTCAGAACCGGCCAACGTCGCTTCGATCTCGTCAGCATGGTCCTGCGCCGCCTGCTCGCCAACCGCCGGATCGGCGCCAGCGCCTAGACCCCGCGTCAGTTCCCGCCCAATATCAAGCTTGACGTCAGCGTCTGACATCAGCAGGGCTTGTGCGTCCGTGTTGATGGCGACGAACTCGACGCCCTTGAGCCCAGACTCGATCATGCGGTTAACCGCGTTGACGCCACCACCGCCGACGCCGGCGACTTTGATGATGGCCAGATAGTTCTGCGAGGCAGCTGTCATGGCGCGACGCCTTCCGAATTCTGATGCATGGTGGCCTTTGGGCCGTCCTTGACGGCCTAAACCGCTATATGAAGGGTAGGTGAATAGTGCCAAACTATCCAACACATAGCCGTGTAAACACGTCAAGTCTCATCCGATGGTCGAGATCGAGGCGGCTTTCAGCGGACAGCCGGGTTGGCCGGCGCCGAAACATCGTAGACCGTGCCCGGAAACTTCAGCAGCGGGTCGATCACCTGGGCTTTGAGGTCTGACTGATCAGCGCTGCCCCAGATTATGTCGCGCCCGTCGTCAAGAGACAGCGTGATCGAGTCTTGCGTCGCCGCGGTGATGGACTGAACATGGGGCTTCAGGTCGGCCGACAGCGCCGTGACCACCGTCGCAACGTCGCTCATCAACTGCTGATCCGTCGTGTCGAGCGTCGCCACGGGTGCCGGCTGGGCATCAGGGCTGGTGTGAAAAACCGTACCGGTGGCATCGACCCACTGAAAGTCGCCACCGAGCAGCACCTGATACACCAAGACGCGCTCGGTGACGCGAATGATCAGCGTGCTCGGCCAATGCCGCGCCACCGAAACCGATGCCACCTCAGGGATGGCAGCCTTGACACGAGTAGCAATGGCGTTGCCGTTGACCCGGGGCAGCGGCGTGCCCGAAACGACCTGTGCGGCTGCGGTCACCTGGTCTGCGCTGACGAGGCATGTACCGACCACCTGTACGCGATTGACACCGAGGACTGTCGAAAAACCGACCAACCAAACCAACCCAGCCGCCACCAAAACGATCAAAGCGGCCAGCAGGCCGCGACGAACACGACGCCGGCGCGATTGCTGACGGCGAACCTGGAAGGACGGGGCGTCAGTCATGGCCTCGACCTTCCAGCGCGGCCAACATTGCCGGGCCGACTGTTGTCACGTCGCCGGCGCCCAAGGTGACGATCAGGTCGCCAGGCTCAAGCACCGGCCCGTTCACCAAATCGACGAGAGCCGATACAGCCTCGGCCAAGGTGGGCACATACTTGGTGACCACACCGTGAGCGATGGCGGCGTCTGCCACCAGTTGACCGGTGACGCCCGTGATCGGGTCCTCGCGGGCGGCGTAGACATCGGTGACCAACACCAGATCAGCCAATGCAAGCGCCTGCCCAAAGGCGTCGGCGAAATCGCGCGTCCTGGTGTACAGATGCGGCTGGAAACAAGCCACCAGGCGGTGTGCTGGTCCAATTGCTGCGCGGGCAGCCGTCAGCGTTGCCGTGATCTCGGTGGGGTGATGGGCGTAGTCGTCGACCACGGTAATGCCGCGCGTTCGTCCAACGATCTGGAAGCGCCGGCCGGTGCCGCGGAACTGCGCTAAGTTCGCGATGACATCGTCGATATCGACGTCGACCCCCAAGTCGCGCAGGGCGACGGCCGTCGCCACCGCGGCTGCGGCGTCGAGCACATTGTGATGCCCAGGCACCTGCAACTCGATCTGTCCGGCCCCGCCGGGCCAGGTGATTGCCGCTGTGGCACCAAGGCCTTTCAGGCGAATGCCGCTGAGGCGGACGTCGGCGGCTTGGCTTTCGCCGAACAGCAGGACGGGGCCTTTGAGTTGCTCAGCCAGCGCCAGCGTGCCCGGGTTGTCGGCGCTCAAGACGACGTGACGCACGGACGGGCCTTCTGTCAGCGTGACAAAACCATCGGCATAGGCCTCCGGTGTGCCCCAACGATCCAAGTGGTCGGCCTCGATGTTCGTGACGACCACAACCTGCGGCTGATATTGAAGGTAGCTGCCGTCCGATTCGTCCGCCTCGATGACGAAAACCCCGCCGGGGCGCCCGGCCCGATAGGCCGTGCCGGTCTGAGTAATGACAGCGCCGACGACGTAGCTCGGATCGAGTGCTGTCAGGGACGTTGCCACCATCGCCGACGTGGTCGACTTGCCGTGAGTGCCAGTAATTGCCACGCCCAGATGCCCGGCCATAAGCCCCGCCAAGGCGACGCTGCGGTGCCAAACCGGCAGGCCGACAGCCTGGGCAGCCACTCGCTCCGGGTTTGTTTCGCGGATAGCCGAGGACGCGATCACCGTGTCAACCCCGGCCAGATGGCTCGGGTCATGACCGATCGTCACCGGTATGCCGTCGGCCCGCAGGGTGGCAACAGACTCAGAATCGGCCCAGTCGCACCCGTCCACGTTGATTCCACGGGCACGCATCAGGTGGGCGATCGGGCTCATCCCGGCGCCGCCGATGGCCATCAGGTGGGCATGCTGGACAGTGGTCAAGTCGGGAACCGCGATCGGCTGAACAAGATTGGTGGTCATGACCCGCCCCCCGCCAATGACATGACGATTTTCGCCACGACCTGCGCTGCCCCCGGCTGCATGACCGATTGAGCCGCCGCGGACATCTCGGCCAAGTGACCGGAATCACCCAGCAGGCGAGTGACGGCTTCCAAAAGGGCCTCCGGCGTCAGGTCGGCGTCCATGATGACTTCGGCTGCCCCAGCCCGCACCAGCGGCTGGGCGTTGCGAACTTGTTCGCCGTTGCCGTGCGGGAAGGGGACGAACAGGCAGGGTAGGCCGACGGTGGCCGTCTCCGCCACGGTGGCGGCACCGGCGCGGGCCAACATGAGGTCGGCGGCCGCATACGCCTGGGCCATGTCTTCAATGTAGCCCAACGGCACATAGCTGGCACCCTGAGCGCCGCGCATGACCGCTGAATCGGATGGCAAGTTAGCCGAACCCCATACATGCAGAATGCTGATACCGGCGTTCAGCAAGGCGTCACGCGACTGCGTCACGGCGGTATTGATACTGCGGGCGCCCTGCGAACCGCCACTGACCAGCAACACCGGGCCCGTCGGCGGCAAACCAAACCTCGCCCGCGCCTCCGGCTGCGCCTCAGCCCGTCCACCGTCTGCCAGCGCGGCGACGGCCGCCCTTACCGGCAGGCCGACGCATTGGGCCTTGGGAAGCGGCGTGCCCGGAAACGACACCAGCACGGCGGCGGCCCGTGGAGCCATCAACTTGTTGGCCAGGCCAGGCAGGGCGTTTTGCTCATGCATGACAATCGGCAGATGACGGCGCCAGGCTGCCAGATAGACGGGCAACGAGACGTAACCGCCGAAGCCGACGACCACACGGGCACCGGCATCGTCGATGACAGCGCCCGCCTGCCGCATCGACGCCAGCATCCGGAAGGGCAATTTGACCAGGTCAAGCGTCAAGCGACGGGGCAGCGGGTCGGCCGATATGCGGACCAACTCCAAACCAGCAGCGGGGATTACCGATGTCTCCAAGCCCTTGGCTGTGCCGACGCATGTGAGACTCACGCCACCCATAGCCGTCAGGGCCTGCGCTGTGGCGACCAAGGGCGACAGATGTCCGGTGGTGCCACCGCCCGCCAGCACGATGCTCGTGCTCGGCCTCATCGCGGCGCCCGCCGGGCGACGACGACCTCGGTTGTCCGATGGGTGCCCTTGCGCGCCCGGCGATCAGCCAGCTCGCGGATGGCCGACGGTTCATGCATGGCTGCGGCCAGCAATATGCCGACGCCGAACAACTCGGCCATGATGGCCGAACCGCCGTACGACACAAAGGGGAAGGGCACGCCCATTACGGGGAACATGCCGAAGGCGACCAAGGTGTTCAAGCCCGCCTGGACGAAAACCCAGGTGGCCACTCCCCCGGCCGCGATCCGCCAAAATAGGACGTCGCTGCGCCGGGCGATCCGAAGCCCGGTGATGACGATAGTCACCATCAAGGCGAGCACCACAACGATGCCGAACAGACCCAACTCCTCGCCCAGCACAGCCAAGATGTAGTCGGTGTGGGCTCCGTTGTACAGGCCGCCCCACTTCTGGCGAGAGGCACCAGGGCCAACACCCCACCAACCACCGGTCGCGAGGGCATAAATCGCGTTTTGCGGCTGATCAGAGGTCGTGGTCGCCGACAGATGCAGGAAGGGCATCAGCGTGCCCAAGAAGCTCAACACCTTGGCGCGTCGCACCGAATCGAAAACCACCAACAGCCCGGCGCCAATCGCGCCGACCAGCGCGGCGCCACCGAGCAGCTTGCCCGGCGCCCCAACCAGCCAAAGCTGGGCGATCACGATGATGCCCACAATGACTGCCGTGCCCAAGTCTTTTTCCGCCACCACAAGAGCAAGAACCAGGCCAGCCACCGGCAAATACGGTATGAGTAAAGCCTTGACACTGCCCAGGTTGTTCAGGCGGGCAGGCTGGGTGAACAAGGCTGCCGACCACAGCACCAGCGCCACCTTGGCGAACTCAGACGGCTGGAACTGCACTGGGCCAAAATTGAGCCAAGCCTGGTTGCCGCCGGTGGACAGGCCGAACCCGCCAGGCACCACGACCAGCGCCAATAGCACGATGGCTAGGGTGATGCCCAGCCATGACACGACCACCAGCGCGCGCCGCGACAGCCGCGAAAGCACCACCGCCCCGATTGTGCCAGCGGCGATCATGATGGCTTGGTGCAGCCCGTAGTAGTAGGGGCTGTGGCCCGAGACCATCGCCAACACCGACGACGCCGAGATCATCTCGTACAGGCCGATGCCAGACAACAACACAACCGCCATGATCACTAGGTAATAGTCGGCCAGCGGCTGACGCAAGGCCGCCCGGATGCTGGATCTCAGCCCGACCGCCGCGCCGCCGAACACCGGACGGTCTACCTGGTTGACGCTCATCGGCTGGCTCCTTCCGCAACAGCAGCGGCAAAGTCCTCGCCGCGCACATCGTAGCCCGTCCAGATGTCGCGGCTGGCCGCCGCCGGTGCCAGCAAGACGGTGTCACCCGGGCGGGCCAAGCGCCGCGCCTGTGCCACTGCTTCGGCCATCACCTGACGGGTCGTGCCGTCAAGCTCGACAACCGGCACATCCGGGGCCTGGCGTGCCAGGGCGGCAGCGATATCGGCCCGGTCAATGCCGAGCAGCACAACGCCTTGCAGCCGACCTTTGTGGGCGGCTATCAGGTCATCGAAATGGACGCCCTTGGTCTGCCCACCGGCCACCCAGACGACGCGGTCGAAGGCTCGCAACGATGCATCGGCGGCGTGCGGGTTGGTGGCTTTGGAGTCGTCCACCCAGGTCACCCCGTCGGTGACGGCAACCGTCTCAATACGATGTGCCGACTGGCCTAACGAGGCCAACCCGGCAGCCACCGAGCTGGCCTTGACGCCGAAGCTGCGCGCCAGCGTGGCGGCGGCGACCGCGTCGCTGAGGACGTGCGGTGCTGCCGGGGTGACGTCGCTGACTTCGGCGAGCGGCAAAGCTGAATCGGCCCGACGTTCGATGAACGCCCGGTCGACGATTGTGCCGTCCACCACACCGACCATACCGATTGACGGTATGCCCAATGTGAAACCGATGGCTCGCGCACCTTCCGTCACGTCGGCCTGCTCGACCATTTGACGGGTGACTGGCTCGCTCACGTTGTAGACGCACGACGTCGTGACGCGCTCATAAATGCGGGCCTTGTCAGCGCTGTAGTCCGCCATCGGGTCGCCAGCGTAGGCATACCATTCGAGGTGGTCCTCATGGACGTTCAACACTGCGGCTGAGTGCAAGGCCAGGCTATGTGACCAATGCAGTTCGAAACTCGACAGCTCGACGGCCAGCACATCGTAGCCAGCCGGGTCGTTGAGCGCCTCAATAATTGGCCGGCCGATATTGCCAACCGCGGCGCTGTTGTGCCCGTCGGCGCGCAAGATGGCGTTCAGCATGGTGGTGGTTGTCGTCTTGCCGTTTGTGCCGGTGACACCCAGCCACGGCACCACCTTGTCGGGGTGCATAAGGTGCCAGGCCATCTCGACGTCGCCCCAGATGGGCACGCCGGCCCCTTGGGCCGCCAGGAACAGCGGTGCGTCCGGGTGCCAACCGGGTGAGGCGATCACCAAATCTGCCTCACCCAGCGACGGCGCGACGCCCAACTCAACGACAGCCCCCAGACGCTCTAGCAGGTTGGCCCGGTCAGTCACCGCATCGCCCGTCGACTGGTCGACAACCCGCACCTGCGCACCCATTTCGAGCATTGCGTCGGCTGCCGCAAAACCGGCCGCGCCTAGCCCAGCCACCACCACCCGGCATTGCTGCCAGGGGCTATGGCGGTCGGCGGTAGCAAGCCATTCGATCACAGCGACATCACCCACTCGGCATAGAACAGCCCGAAGCCGATACAGATGGCGATACCGCAAAGGATCCAGAAACGCACGACAACCGTCTGCTCTTCCCAACCGATCAGTTCGAAGTGGTGGTGAAGTGGGGCCATCTTGAAAACCCGCTTGCCGTGAGTCATCTTGAAACAGCCGACCTGGATGACCACACTGGCCGTCTCGATCACGAAAAGCGCACCCAAAATGAGCAGCAGCAGTTCAGTTCGCGAGCAGACGGCAATTGCGCCCATGGCGGCACCCAGCGCCAACGAGCCGGTGTCGCCAAGGTAAATACGCGCGGGTTTGGCATTCCACCAGAGGAAACCGAAACAAGCAGCCGCCAAGGCGATCGCCATCAGCGACAGGTCAAAGGGGTCTCGGGCCTCGTAACACAGCGGTCCAACCGTCGATGCCGTCGCGCACCACTGGTTACGCTGCCAGATGTTGATCAAGCCGTACGCACCGAAGACCATCGCCGACGAACCGGTCGCCAGGCCGTCCAGTCCGTCCGTCAGGTTGACGGCATTGGAGAACCCGGTGATCAGGAACGTCATCCACACGACAGCGATCACCAGTGGTAGCCGGAAACCGGGCAGATTGATGTCGCGGGTAAACGAGATGGCCGCCGAGGCCGGTGTGACGCCCCGCCCGTCCGGGAAACTCAACGCCAGAAAGCCGAAGGCAATGCCGATTAGAACTTGCCCGACAATCTTGGCGCGCGGGGGCAACCCAAGTGAGCGGCGGTTCTTGATCTTGGACCAGTCGTCCAGAAAGCCCAACAGGCCGGTAAATACCAGCACACCCAGAATCAGCAGCCCCGAGACAGTTGGGCGCTGGCCGGTCAGCAGATGCGCCAGGAAGTACGCCACCACGACAGAGCCGATGATGACGAGGCCGCCCATGGTCGGCGTGCCCATCTTCTTCAAGTGGGTGATGGGGCCGTCGTTGCGGACGTATTGGCCGAAATGGCGCCGCTGCAGAAAACCGATAAACCCCCACGTTGCCAGCAGCGTCAGGATCAGCGCGATCAGGCCGGCGCCTAGTATGGCCTTCACCTGCCCCACCTGTCTTTCAGCTCTTCGACGACGGATTCCAGGCCCACGCCGCGCGATGCTTTGAGCAACACGATGTCGTAGGCCTTGTCTGACAGCCAATTTGCCACATCGGCGCGCTCAACGACGTCAGCCGTGCCTCCGGCGCGTCGCGCGCCGTCGGCCAGCGTACCGGCAAACTGCCCGACCGCCAACACGTCGATGCCCAAGCTGGCGGCCTGCTCACCGACAGCCTCGTGGTAAGGCGACGCCTCATCGCCCAGCTCGAGCATGTCACCGAGCACGGCCACCGCGCTGGCGCCAGGACGCGCTGCCAACATGCGTGCGACCGAAGCCAGCGCCGCCGCCACCGAGTCAGGGTTGGCGTTGTAGGCGTCATTCAGTACCAAGCGCCCGCCAGGCATTTCGACCGGGGCCATGCGCCACGCCGAGCGTGCCACCGCCGCGCGCAGGCCGGCGACGATCTGCTCGGGCGTCAGCCCCGCACACAGCGCCATAGCTGTCACCGCGCAGGCATTGGCCACCTGGTGGGCGCCCAGGGTTTGCAGCGCCACCAATTCATCGAACTCACCCGTCGGGGTTCGCCCGACGAGACGGAAACTGGCCCGGTCGAGCTCGTCGAGACTGACGTCTTTGGCACCGACCCAAATACTTGTCTGAGGCGCGTCTTGGCCGCTGGCCGAAAACCAGGCCACCTGAGCGTTCGTACGAGACGCCATGGCCGCCACAAGCGGGTCGTCGGCGTTGAGCACAGCCCAACCTGTGGCCGGTAACGCCTCGACGATTTCACCCTTGGCGCGGGCGATGTCGGCAACCGAACCGAACTCACCCAGGTGGGCATGCCCGACGTTGAGGACGGCAGCGATATCGGGCGGAGCAATGGTGCATAACCAGGCGATATGCCCCACACCGGATGCCCCCATCTCGGCCACCAGGAAGTGGGTCGCGTCGTCGATTGCCGCGACCGTGGCCGGCAGGCCGAATCGGCTGTTATAAGACCCGCGCGGCGAAACCGTCGGCCCGACCGGTTCCAGGCACTGGGCCAACAAATCCTTGGTACTCGTCTTGCCGGACGAGCCGGTGACCGCCAGCGTGGTCAGCCCCTGGGCGCGCGCGGCGGAATGTATTGAGCGTGCCAAGTCGCTGAGCGCGTCCACCGTGTCGGCGACGAGAATCTGCGCGCACGGCGCTTCCACCTGATGGTCGACCAGGGCGGCGGCAGCACCGGCAGCAGCGGCGTCGGCCACGAAATCGTGCCCGTCCACCCGAGCACCCGGGATGGCGACGAACAGCGACCCCGGTGTGACCAGGTGCGAATCGAGCGCCACGCCAGGCCCAACTGCGGCATCCTCGCCGACTAGCCGCCCAGAGGCGATGGTGGCGATCTGCGATGCCAGACGTGGTTTCATTGACACTCCCCCTACGGCTGGTAGTTTATCGGGTCGGTGTAAGGCGGGTTGCCCGTGGGGGCAATTCCATAGTGCGGCAACGCCAGGGTCATCAGGTCGCGGGCCGTCGGCATGGCGACCGTACCACCGAACGTTCCGTTGGCCGGGTTATCGAGCACCACATAGACCAGAATCGTGGGGTCGTCGACCGGCGCAACCCCGATGAACGACCCTGTTGTGCCCTGATACTGGCCAGTAGCCTCGTTGACGCGTTGAGCGGTGCCCGTCTTGCCGGCCCAGGTGTAATCGGGGATCGACCGCTGGTTCGCGTAAAGCGACGAGTCGGTTACCGACTCCATCATGTTGATGACCTGTGCTGACGTCTGCGCGCTGATCACCCGGTGAGTCTCCTGCTTTGGTTGCGCCACCGGCGTTCCATCGGCGGTTGTCACCGACTTGATTATGGTCGGCTGAACGTACACGCCGCCGTTGGCGACTGCCGCCACTGCCGCCGCCTCCTGCAGGGGCGTCACGCTGATCGACTGGCCGAAGGCGACGCGGTCCCGCTGATAGTCGGGCATTGAGGCGTCCGGCACAATACCCAGCGTCAGGTTGCCTTCCCCGGGCAACTGGATGCCGGTCGGCTGGCCCAAGCCGAACGAATCCAAATAGTCGACAAGCTCCTGTTTGTCAGACTGCCGGGCAAGTATGGCAGCGCCGATGTTGGACGAGTAAGCCAAGACGCCACGGGCCGTCAGATACCAGGTGCCGTGCGCTTCGGAGTCGGTGATGGTGTAACCGCCCGACTCAATACTCGGCGGCACAACGATCCGGGTATCCGGGGTTATCAGCCCCTGATCGATCAGGGACGACATCGTCAGAATCTTTTGAACCGACCCTGGCTCGAATGTGGTTTCCACCGCCCGGTTGCCCAGCGTGGCAGGGTCGGCTTGCCCGAAGTTGTTGTTGTCGAAAGTTTGGGCGTCGGCCATCGCCAGCACTTCGCCCGTCTTGACATTCATGACGATAGAGACGCCCCAATCGGCCCCGAACTGGTTGACTGCGCTGGTGATCTCCTGCTGGGCCGCCATCTGCATGGTGGCGTCTATCGTCAACTCGATGTTGTCGCCGTCAACGGCCGGTACCAGTGTGTTGGCGCCCAGCGGGATGATGCCGTAAGCGCCACGTTCGTTGCTCGATCGGCCGTCAATACCTTTGAGGGTTGCATTCTCGGACAGCTCCAAGCCGGCCAAGCCGTTTCCGTCCGACCCCACGAACCCGAGCACATTCGACGCCAGCGAGCCGTCTGGATAGACGCGTAGGGGCGTCTGCTCGGGACTCAGCCCATACCAGCCACCATTGTTCATGTCGGAGACGATCTTCGCCCAGGTGTAGGCCGGCACATTGGCGGCCACCGGCTCGTATTGGTTCGGCGACCCGTCTGAACGGTACTGGTTGGTCAAATGGCCGAGATAGTCGTCGATGGAGCCCCCCAGGTCGGTCATCAGGATCTGAGCGATGGCCTGCGGCGCCTGGTCGGCTTTGTCCCGCTGGGTGGGCGACAAAGTAGTGCTCCGGGCGATTCCATTGGTGGCGATGCCGTAGGGGTCAGCGATGATGCGGACATAGGGCAGGGTCTCGGCCATCACGGTGCCGTTTCGATCCGTCACCATGCCCCTAGTGGCCGGCAATACCTGCGCTTTGGTGGTCAGGTTGGCGATGGCCGTCGCCGCAGCACCGTTGGCATCGATGCCCTGCACCCACAGTGCCCGAACCGCGACCAGGCTGGTGAAAACGACCACTGCGATGATTAGCCCTTCGATGCGACGGGCCGAGCCTGCACGGACGTTGGTGTGGTGCGCCATATCAGTTGCCCCCATTCGCCGACAATGGCGCCGCCGTTTGGGTATCTGAAGCTGTCGGCGACGGGGTCGGAGTCGGTACTGGGTACACCTTTATGGCGATCGGTGCAGTCGTGGCATTGGGGTCCGGTATCGACCTAGGCACCGCATTGCCGGGTAACGGCGACGTGTTGCCGCTGAACGACCCGTCACCCAGATCCAGGAAGGCCACATTGGTATCAGGGCACATTCCCAGCGCCGTCGCCTGCTGGGCCAGGCTTGTGACGGAACCAACCCTGTCGACCTCGGCCCGCAGAGCCGACACCTCGTCGCCAAGGGCCTTGGCCTGCGCCTGGTCGCTGCGAAGCTCCGCCGAACCGGACTGAATGTTGATATTCAACGCCAACAGGCCGACCATGCCGACCACCATGACGCCTGCCAGCCCCAGTGCGAAAGGCACATTGCCGAGACGCTTGTTACCCTTGACCGCCGTCAGCGGCACACTGCTCATGACAGATCCTCCCTAACTCTGGTGATGACACGCAGGCGAGCCGACGCGGCACGCGGGTTGGCCTCCACCTCGGATTCCGACGGACGGATCACCTGGTCGTTGACCAGGGCGAAGCGCGGTTGCAGCGACGGTGGTACGACCGGCAGACGCCGCGGGGCCTGCGTCGTAGTGGCAGCCCGGAACCCCTGCTTGACAAGGCGATCTTCCAACGAGTGATACGAAATGACGGCCAACCGGCCGCCGACGGCCAGATGCGCCAGAGCCTCCGGCAAAGCCTGGGCCAGTGCCGTGAGCTCATCGTTAGTGGTTATACGCAGGGCTTGGAAGACGCGCTTGGCCGGGTGCCCGCCGCTGCCGTACCGAACGGCCGCTGGCATGGCGGCCGTCACCACTTCGGCAAGCTGACCGGTGGTGCGGATAGGCGCTTCCTGGCGCGCCGCGATGATGGCCTGGGCAACACGCAGGGCGTGTGGCTCTTCGCCGAAGTCGCGGATCACACGGGCCAAGTCGGTGTCCGGCCAAGTATTGACAATGTCCGAAGCCGAAACCGTGGCCCGATCGTCCATTCGCATGTCGAGCGGCCCGTCCTGCGTATAGGCGAAGCCGCGCCCGGCCTCATCAATCTGCAGGCTGGAAAGCCCAAGGTCGAATAGCATGGCGTTTGCGTAACCGATGCCGAGGTTGTCCAAGACGTCACCGAGCTCGTCAAAACGGGCGCGTGCCAAGGTGACATCAAATCCAGCTAACCGACTCTCGGCCAGCGCCAACGCCTCGCCGTCGCGGTCGATCCCAACCAATCGGGTGCCTGGGCATGCTTCGAGCAACGCCGCAGAGTGACCACCAAGGCCCACCGTGGCGTCGAGCAGCGTGGAACCGGCGCCCAGTGCCGGGCGCAAGGCCTCGACAACCTCAGCCAGCAGCACGGGCGTATGTGTGGGCCGCACCATGACCGCCACCACCGCCTCCTTGACTTGCCTCATGCCGCCCTGCCCGCCCAACATCGGGGAAGTGATGTTGGGAAGGCCCGGCGACGTCAGACTCCGATCACTTCGTTCAGTTCGGCGAAGTGAGGGTCTTGTTCCTCTTCGTACTGCGCCCACAGTGCCGGATCCCACAGCTCAACATGATCAATGACGCCCGTCACAACCAGATCCTTGTCAAGGTTGGCGTATGCCCGCAGATTGGCCGGGACACTGACCCGTCCTTGCTTGTCGGGCGCCGAATCGCTGGCACCGGCGGCCAGCATGCGCTTGTAATCGCGCACCTGCTTGATGGTCGCCGGGGCCGTCGTCACCCGTTCGACCATTTCAGCGAACGCGTTGGTCGGGTAGATGGCCAGGCATCGTTCTTGGCCGCGCGCGACTACTAGGCCGGCTGCCAACTCGTCGCGGAACTTCGGCGGCAGGAAGAAGCGGCCCTTTTCGTCAAACTTCGGCGTGTAGGTTCCCAAGAACACGACGGCCACCTCCTCCACAAGCTATCCCATGATCGCCTCTTGCGATCCCATTTCATCCACCATACTCCCAAAGTCCCCACCACGCCACATCAAGAAACACCAACACGCGGTTTATTTGCCTGCTAAAGACGCGACATGCTGGGCGGCACGAAACCACCGAAGCCCAAGTCGGTAAGACTCTGACGCACGATCTGGCAGCCTGCGTCCAGACTCGCCGCATCGGCTGCCTTGGCATTGGCGAAGCTCATGCGGGTCTGATCGTCCAGTGAAAAGACATGCAGATGCAGGTGCGGCACATCGAAACCAGCAATCATCATGACGGCCTTGGTGCCTGGGAACCCCGCCTGCTGCGCCAAACCGATGCGCTTGGCGACCGTCATCAGGTGTCCGAGCAAGTCATCTGGGGCATCGACGAAGGCCACGATTTCCTGGCGCGGGACGACCAACATATGGCCTGGGCTGATCGGCTCAATCGTCGAAAAGGCCACGCATTGGTCGTCGGCATAGGCGAAACGTCCCGGTATTTGGCCGGCAATTATGAGCGAAAAGACGCTAGGCATCAGCTTTGCCGCCAATCTGACGGCTCGTCGACGTTGCTTGTTTGCGACTCATCGGCGCGCTTAGGACGGATCATGACAACCGCCACGCCGGCGAACATCACCAGGAAACCGAATACCGAGATCCGGAAATCGACCAGCATGCCGACGACCAACAGTGCTAGTCCGGCCAGAAAACAAGCGATTACGATCACCCATCGACGGGGGCTAGGCGCTTCGGAGTGCGTCTCCAATTTGCGCGCCAGAACTGGATCCTCAGCCCGCAAGGACTCCTCCAGTTGATCCAGCAACCGCTGTTCGTCCGCCGACAATGCCATGATTACAGATTACTCGCAACCGAAACGAACGCGACACGATGTTCGTTGCGGCGGTACACTTGTAGGTCGGGCATTTGCGGGGTTTGCTTACTTGCCCGGCAACCGTTGATGAAATGAGGCACAGTGAGCGAATCGGCGCCTACACGGCTGGCGCGCGAGTTGGCGGCAGAGCAGGCCATCGTCGACAACGCCTACCGATGCTTGCGGGACGCCGTCTCGTCAGCCCGTGAGATCGACGACGAATCTCACCGTCTTTTCACAACCGATCGGGGCGATTGGCATAGGGAAGAGGACGGTACGGCGCTATACGAGCGCGACGCCTTCGCCTTCCAGGCCGCCAAGCGGCTGGCAGTGCTCGAAGCCGAGCATGAAGGATTGGTCTTCGGACGTCTCGACCTAACCGATGGCGAAGCCCGTCACATCGGCCGGTTGGGCGTCAGGTCGGCCGACTTCGAGCCACTTGTGATTGACTGGCGAGCGCCAGCCGGTGAACCGTTCTACCGGGCAACATTCACCAACCCAATGGGCGTCGCCCGACGCCGCGTCATTCAGTGCGCAGGCGAAAAGGTCATCGGCATTGAGGACGACCTGCTGGACGCCCAGCATGCCGACGACCTGGCAGTGCTGGGCGAGGGTGCCTTGCTGGCAGCCCTGACCCGTGCCCGCGGCAACACCATGCGCGATATCGTCGCCACCATCCAAGCCGAACAGGACGAAGCGATCCGGGCGCCCTACCAGGGCGTCACGATCATCTCGGGCGGCCCCGGCACCGGCAAGACGATTGTGGCGTTGCACCGCGCCGCCTACCTGCTTTACACCTATCGCCGGCGGCTGGCAAAGGCCGGCGTGCTGATTGTCGGGCCATCGACCATCTTCATGCGTTACATTGAACGAGTACTGCCCGGGCTGGGCGAAGATTCCGTCACCTTGAAGGCTCTGGGCCAGGTGGCCAGCGACGTCATCGACTTCGAGGCCAATCGATACGATGATGCCGCCACCGCTGCACTAAAGGGCAGCCTGCGGATGCTGCCGGTGCTGCGGCGACTGGTTGCCCAACCGCTGGCCCAGCCAGCCGAAGCACAGACGCTGACGGTTTCGGTCAAGGGAATCATCCTGACGATGCGCCCTGACCAACTCTCGGACATCCGGCGCCGGGTCCTGGCCGCCCAGAAATCGAACCGGGCGCTGAAGGCCGCCTCGACGGCGGTGCTAGACGCCCTATGGCAGCAGGCGCCCGAAGACGTCACCGACGACATGGACTTCGACGCCTTTGCCGACAACGTCACCGGCCAGGCCCGCTGGCAAATGTTCTTGCAGGCCTGGTGGCCAACCCTGGACGCCGAACAGGTGCTGGCCCGCCTGGCGTCTCCGGCGCTTCTGGCCCGTGTCGCCGAGGGCGTGATGAACGACGATGAGCAAGCCCTGCTGGCTGCCAGCCTGGCCGATGCCGCTGGCTACGCGCCGGGTCTCGGGCTACCACACCCAGACTGGACGATCGCCGACACGGCCTTGTTGGACGAATTGGTGTCCATGATCGGCCCTGCGCCGGTGTCGGACGTCCGCGAACCGGACGTTTTCATTGAGGGCGGTAGCGACGTCGAGGAACTGGTCACAACCGCCGACCTGCTGACCGACAAGCGCGAGGTGGACACAGAGGCCGACCCGGAGGAGACCTTTGGCCACATACTGGTGGACGAGTCGCAAGACGTCACCCCTATGCAATGGCGAATGCTGCGCCGACGCGGGCCTCAGGCATCCTGGACCATCGTCGGTGACCCGGCCCAGAGTTCCTTTCCCGACCCTGCCCAAACGGCCGCCGCCATCGACTCACTGATCGGGCACGCACCGTCGCGCCAATTCCGGCTGGCCACCAATTACCGCAGCCCCAGCGAGGTGTTCGATCTGGCGGGAGCCTACATAACCCGTTATGAGCCGAACGCCGACCTGCCGCAAGCCATCAGGGAGACGGGGCTCATGCCGAGCCTACGCGTCGTGCCGGCAGATTCCCTCACAGATGCGCTGCGGGGCGTCATCGACGAACTACTGCCACAAACCGAAGGCACACTTGGCGTCGTCGTTCCGGCCGGCCGCTTCGCCGAGCTTGGCCACCTGCCATGGCCGGAGGCTGTCAGCGTCGTCACAGCGCTGGACGCCAAGGGCATGGAATATGACGACGTCATCGTCGTGGCACCCGATGAGATAGTGGCCACGACGGCTGGCGGGCCGCGTCTGCTTTATGTTGCGCTGACGCGCCCCACCCAGCGGTTGGTCACGCTCGATCTTGACGAGCCAGGAGCGTGGCGAGAATCTCTCGCGTCACCCCCGACCGGTTCTGAGTAAAGAAATGCAAACCCGGCGCACCTAGATCCAATAGCTGCTCCGCCAAACTCACACCGATCTCGGCACCCTCGTCGCGCACAGCCAGCGGGTCCACCCCTGCCTGTTCCAGACGCGAGGTTACGGACGGCGGCAGCGGCGCCCCCGACAGCTGCGCGAAACGGGCGACCTGGGCAAGGTTCGTTATTGGCATCAAGCCGGCCACGATCGGCATTGTGACGCCGTTGGCATGCGCCCGCGTCACCAGCTCCTGGTAGCGTTGCGGATCGAAAAATAGCTGCGTGACAGCGAACGATGCCCCCGCTGCCTGTTTGTTGGCCAAGATCTGGGCGTCAAGGTCAAAGCCGCCAGCCGGATGACCGTCCGGGAAGGCACCAACACCAACCTCAAAATCACCCTGACTGCGCACGAAGGCAACCAGCTCCGTGGCATTGGTCAGCCCGCCAGGCACGCTCTGCCAGGGCTGGGCCGGACCGCCTGGTGCGTCGCCACGAATCGCCAGGATGGTGCGTACCCCGGCGGCCGCGTAGTCGTCGAGCGCGGCTTTCAGTTGGTCGGTGGTCTGGCCAGTGCAGGTTAGATGGCCGACGATACGATAATCCGATTGCTCGGCCAAACGTTTAACTGCCTGGATAGTGCGCTCGCGCGACGAGCCGGAGGCCCCATAGGTGATGGAAACGAAATCGGGCGCCAACGGCTGCAAACGCTCGGCGGTGACCAACAGATGATCGAGACCGGCCGCGTCTTTGGGCGGAAAGAACTCAAACGAGAAGGTCGGGCGCGTGCCCGCCAGCAGTTCCGCAATCGTCAATTCCACATCAATACTTTAGCTAGAGCCACCGGCATTCCTCCAACCTCGTCATAAGCTTGATTGATGATCTTTGACGCCGACGACCCCCTCAGCCAGACCTTCTGTGATGCTGTCGCCACCACCTTGCAGGACGCGATGGTGGATCGCCGCGCGCAGATCGCCGGCCTTGATGCCGCACTTGGCCAATTGATCGATCTGGTGACGCCGCTGGCGCTGGGCGGCAAGCATTTTCGTCCGGCCTTCGTCTGGTGGGCGCATGTCGCCGTGGCCGGCGAACCGGCCAGCCCTGCGCCGCTACTGAAGTTGGCCGCCAGCCTCGACCTTGTACATGCCGGCCTGTTGGCCCATGACGACGTGATCGACGACGCCTCCACGCGGCGCGGCAGCCCCAGTGTCCACGCCGCCGCGTCTGGTCTGGCCAGCCCGCCCAACCAGGCGCTTGGGGCGGCCGCAGCGATTATCGGCGGGGTGTTACTTATTCAGTGGGGCGAACGGCTGGCTCAGCAATCAGGCCTGCTGCGCCCCAGGGCCCGAGCCGGCCTGGACGACTTATTGAACCGTGTGCTGACCGGCCAATTGGCTGACGCTTGGGCAAGTGCCGGGCTGGGCCTGACGGGCCCGGGCGGTGGCCGCACCCTGAGCACCGCCGAAATGGTGGCCGAGATCGACGACCTCAAGGCCGCCAGCTACACGGTCGTCGGCCCAGTCACGCTTGGCGCGCTGGCTGGCGACGCCGATGCCGGGCAATTGGCGGCCTTGGACCGGTTCGCCTGGCCGGTCGGCAGAGCCTTCCAGGCCCGTGACGACGTGCTGGCTGTCTTCGGCGACGAAGCCCGCACCGGCAAGCCCTCAGGTGACGACCTGCGTCAAGGTAAGTTGACGTCGCTGGTCGAAAGCGCCTTGGCCAAGGCTGACGCGGCCGGACTGGTGACGCTGCACAGCGTCATCGGCGACGTCAATGCCAGCGACGAGGACGTGGCGCAGGTTCGTGACGTCATTGCGTCCTGCGGTGCACTGAGCGCCGTCGAGAAAGCCATCGCTGAAAACATCGACCGGGCAGTTCAAGCCTTGGACGACGCCAACCTGCGTCCCAGCGGCCGTGTCGGCCTGATCGCTTTGGCACATGCCGCCGCCAACCGCGAAAGTTAACGACTCTCGATAGGGACGTCCGACCCAGCGGCAGATTGCCAGCCTTTGGCGATGACGTCTGCAGCATCGGGGTTGGCCTTTTGCCAGGCTGCCGTCAACTGCTTGGCCGCCTTATTCATGGCTTTACGCAGGCGCTCGGGCACCCGCCCCAGGTCGCGGTGCCACCACGCCATTGAGCTGACTCTCCAGGCCAGCCGCATAGCACCAGCCTCAACTGCCGCCTTGGCGGCGTGGTAATCGTCGACCACAGCGAACCATGGCCTGGAATCCGGTTCGTCCGGCGGCGCAAGGTGTACCGCACCGGCCACCATGTCGGCGCGGTCGCCGTCAGAGCGGCCATCGACAAGCGCGAAATCGAAGGCTCCATTGGCCAGATTGTGCCCCAACGCGACGCTGTCGGCAGCCGGCCCGGAACACCAGGTCCCATGCAGGGCCCACTGGTGCGGCCAGCCAGGGGTGAGCGTCGGTTCGACGACGAAATCCGGTTGCAACGCCTGCGCCAGCGCTTGCCCGGCCTCGACTCCCGACGACACATCGATGCCATATAGGCGCCCCGGTTTCGCAACATCCCACGCCCTTTTCAACGACACGACGGCGGCATCAGTCCAGCCGTCTTCAGGCGGCATGGCAAGAACCGCCCCGCACTGTGGTGCTAAACCCCCCACCACGTCGCGCCAGTCATCCTCGTCTTCAACTTCTAGCAAAGCCATCTGCCGTACGCTCGCCAAACGCTCCGGCAGCCCCAAAAGCACTGTCATGAGTTACACGCTAGCAGGCGCGCCCGGCTTGAGTATCACCGCCGACACGACAACTTTCGTTCGTCACAAGACAAGATCAGCGAATAAACTGGCCGTAGAGTCTTGTGCAGTTAATACTTCCCCGAACCACAAGACCAGGAGTTGATCATGGCCGCCGCATCCGATCCGCTGGTCGGTGATGTCGTTGACGGCCGCTACGAGATAATCAGCCGGGCCGGCCGGGGCGGAATGGCGACCGTCTACCGGGCTCTGGACCGCCGCCTTGACCGCATTGTGGCGGTAAAGATCATGCGCGACGATCTTGACGATGACCCCGAGTATGCCAAGCGTTTCGACTCCGAGGCCCGGGCCGTCGCCAATCTGTCGAGCGCCAACATCGTCTCTGTGTTCGACCAAGGCGTCGACCGGGGGCGCCCCTACATAGTGATGGAGTACATCGAAGGCACCAACCTGAAGGCCGTGCTGGTGCAACAGGGCGCACTGCCCCCGGACAAGGCCGTACGCCTTTTGGAAGACGTCGTCAGCGGCGTCGCGGTGGCCCACGCTGCCGGCATCGTGCATCGCGATATCAAGCCCGAAAACGTCCTCATCTCACGCAGCGGCGACGTCAAGGTGACTGACTTCGGGCTGGCCCGGCAGTCGGACGCGCCGACCATGACCGTGGCGGACGGGGTTCTGGGGTCGCTCAGCTACGTGTCACCTGAACGGTTGCTGCATCAGGCGCCCGTGGACTTCCGCTCGGACGTCTATTCGATCGGTGTGGTGGCCTTCGAAATGCTGACCGGGCACAAGCCCTTCACCGGTGACACTGCCGAAATCGTCGCCCAGCACCTCAATGCGGATGTCCCCGCGCCGTCCACCATCATGGGTGGTATTCCGCCCTGGCTCGACGCCCTGGTGACGGCCTGCGGCAAGCGAGACGCGAACGCCCGGCCCGTCGATGCTGGCGAGTTGCTGGCCAGAATCCGGCGCGGGCAGTTAGCCATGCGATCAGGTAATGGCCACGAGCCAGCCCTCGTGGCGTCGATGACCGAGCCATCGGGCTCACTGGCGGTGGCCGCGCCGTCACCTGTCCGGCTGGCCCCGGTGGCTCATGAGGACACGCCCCCATTGGCCAGCGAGTCTGGCCCGGCCGACCGAGTGCCGGCCGCACAGCAGGTCTTCCGGCGGCGGCGTATTTTTGCCGCAGTGGTGGCTGCCATCGTCGTGCTAGGCGTGGTGATCGGCGGATGGTGGCTATTCTCCGGCCGCTTCACAACGATGCCCGACATCGTCAACCAAACCTCGGCCGATGCCACCACCCTGGTCGAGGCCGCCAATTTGACGCTAACAACCGATGGCGCTTTTTCCGAGGACGTCCCGAAGGACGTCGTGATCTCGTCGGACCCCAAGGCCGGCGCCAAGGTGCCGCGGCACGCGACCGTGCATGCCGTCGTCTCGCTGGGGCCCGAGCGCTACACCGTGCCGCAACTGGTAGGGGCTTCCCAGGCTGACGCCGAGGCGGCCATCGGCAATAACCACCTGACCCTTGGCAATGTGACCCAAGACTATTCCGACACGGTACCAGCGGGCACGGTGATCAGCTCAAACCCGGACGAGGGCACGTCTGTGGCCCCAAACACACCCGTCGACTTGGTCGTCTCGCAGGGCCCGCAGCCCATTGCTGTGCCCGACCTGACGAACCAAACCCAGCAGGGCGCCACCGACGCCCTGACGGCTCTGGGACTGACTGCAACGGTAACCCAAGCGCCGTCCTGCAGCGTCCCCGTCGGCACTGTGATCTCGCAAGACCCCGCCTACAGCGTCGACACGCCAGTGACACTGCACAAAGGCGACACGGTGACTCTGAACATCTCGCAGGGGCCAGCCTCGGTGACAATCCCGTCGACCATCATCGGCACCTCATCAGCCAACGCCCAGCAGACGCTCCAAGGCCTGGGGCTAACGGTTTCGTTCAACTACTTGGGCCCGGATGTCACCCGTCAGGACGTCGTCCAGGCCGCCACCCCCGCGCCCGGCACCAGCGTGACGGCCTGCGGCACCAAGGTGACGCTCGACATCGCCTAATGATTCACAAAACACCGCCTGGATAGCAATCCCAGCGGACATCGCCGCCGAAGCGTTGCTCCATGGCGTCAAATAGCCAAAATTGCGCCATTGGCCGCCGCCTCGACGCCCGCCCGCGCTCAGGCGAGCAAGCCACCTAGAACTTCGCCGGCCTTACGGCAATCGTCAAGGGTGACGTCCAGGTGAGTGACGGCGCGCACGGTGTGGGGCCCGACGCCACTGATAGCCACACCGGCCTTTTGAGCTGCTGCGACAACTTCACCCGAGGTGCGGTTACCGGTGCTGAGCACAACGATGTTGGTTTGCGGCGCGTCGCCGACAGCCTGTGGCGCGCGGTCGCGGATGGCGTCGGCCAAGGTCGTGGCGGCAGCGTGATCATCGGCTAACCGGTCGACGTTGTGATCGAGCGCATATAGGCACCCGGCCGCCAAGATGCCGGCTTGGCGCATGCCACCGCCCAGCGACTTGCGCTGGATACGGGCGCGGGCAATGTCGTCCTTGCGGCCCACCAGCACCGAACCGACGGGGGCACCCAAACCCTTCGAGTAGCACACCGAGACGGTGTTGAAAAGGACGCCGTAGTCGCGCATCGCCACACCTGTGGCGACGTGGGCGTTCCACAGGCGGGCGCCGTCGAGATGCGCCCGCACCTTGGCGCGCGTGCAGACGTCATGGATAGCCTGCAGCGACTCAATGGGTTGCACCGTGCCGCCGCCAAAGTTGTGAGTGTTCTCGATCTCGACGGCCGCGGTCTGCACGAGGAACCCCGCCGGCGGAGCGATCAGCGCCTCGATCGTGGCCGCGTCCGCCAAGCCCGTGCCGCCGGAGTTCCAGGTGCGCGTGGTGATGCCGTGCAGGTTGGCGTGCGAGCCGTGCTCGGCGCGGACGATGTGGGCCAGCTCGTCACATATGATCTCTTGGCCGCGGGGCACGTTCAGCCAGACGCCGAGCAAGTTCGACATCGTGCCGCTGGGCACAAACAGGCCCGCCTCATGGCCGAGCAGGTCGGCCGTCCGGGCCTCCAGCTCGGTGATGGTGGGGTCTTCCTGGTAGACGTCGTCGCCCACCTCGGCGGCAGCCATGGCGGCACGCATGCCAGCACTAGGTTTGGTAATGGTGTCAGAGCGTAGATCAATCACGGTCAATCAGCTTAGTCGACAACAGACGTATGCTAATTGCTCATACATTATGGCATACTGAATGTATGAGCATTTCTATCACAATGTCTCCGCCAGCCGAATCAAGCATCCGGGTGCCGTCCGTTCTCCGTGACCACATTCGCCAAGCTGCTGCGAAGCGAGGTCTCAAGCAAGCCGAACTACTTGAACGAGCCCTGCGCGAACTTGAACAGGCCGATTTTCTGCGACAAGTGGCCGAGACCGCCTGGGACGACGACACGTTGGCAGAAGCCAAAGCGTGGGACGAAGCAGATTTGGCGTCCAATCTTGATCCTTGGGTAGCCGCATGAGTGTGCGCGCCGGCGACGTCTACTACGCCAATCTAGACCCAGTTCGTGGCACAGAGCAGCGGGGCACACGTCCCGTCATTATCATCTCGGCCGTGTCGATGGGCCCGCGGGCCATTGTCGTCCCCATGACCACCCAGTTGCGTTCGTGGCCGACGAGGATTCGCGTGCAGCTTCACGGCATTGACGCCGAAGCCATGTGCGAACAAGTCCGCGCCGTGGACGTCGCCAGGCTGAGCGAAGACTTATACGGACGAGTCGATCTGTCGACGCTCAAAGACATCCAAGAGACCGTCGCACGCCTCATCGGCGTCTACTGATTATCCTTCGCGGTCGCCTCGGACGCATATCCAAGCGTCCCAACCGTCACTGACACAACCGCGACATCTGGGACAACCTGCCCCAGAGCAGTGCCGAAAACGTTGATGTCGGTCATTTCCCTTCCGTCCTCTTACCAGTCAACCGGGTCACGATCGGGGCGGCGCTTGGCGACGATGGCGCCTAGGCGCTGAGACACCTGGAAGGCCAGTTCTAGGGCCTGGTTGCGGTTCAGGCGGGGGTCGCAAAGCGTCTCGTAATGGGTGTCCAGGTCGTCCTCGCTAAGGTCGAAGGCGCCGCCCAGGCACTCAGTGACGTCCTCGCCCGTCAACTCGATGTGGATGCCGCCCGGCCAGGTGCCAAGCTGCTCGTGAACGTCGAAGAAGCCGTCCAGTTCGGCCGCCATATCGGTGAACAACCGCGTCTTGAAGCCGCTGGCGGTAGTGATGGTGTTGCCGTGCATCGGGTCGCACACCCAACCGACCTCGTGGCCAGCTTCGGCAACGCCGGTGACCAGGCCGGGCAGCACGTCGCGCACCTTGGCCGCACCCAGGCGCGTGATGAAGGTCAGACGGCCCGGCTCGTGATCGGGGTTCAGCTTTTCGGCTAAGCCGACGGCCTCGGCGACGGTGGTGGTCGGCCCCAGCTTGACGCCCAGCGGGTTACGGACTTGGGCGAAAAGCTCGACGTGAGCGCCGTCCAGCTGACGGGTGCGCTCGCCGATCCAGAGCAGGTGACCGGAGGTGTCATAGGGCAGGCCGGTGCGGAAATCCACCCGCGTCAAGGCGTGCTCATAATCGAGCAGCAATGCCTCGTGGCTGGCGAAGAACTCGCCAGATCGCATGTTCTCGTCGCGGATGCCGCAGGCCTCCATGAAGCCGATGGCCCGCTCGATCTCCCCGGCCAGTTGCTCGTAGCGCTTCTGCACGTGGGAGTCGCGGACGAACAAGGCGTTCCAGGTGTGGGCTTGGCGGACGTCACCGAAACCGCCAGCCATGAAGGCGCGCACCAGGTTGAGAGTGGACGACGCCGCGTTGTAGGCGCGGATTAGGCGCTGCGGGTCGTTGCGCCTGGATTCAGGCGTGAACTCGAAGCCGTTGACCGCGTCTCCGCGGTAGGCCGGCAAGGTGACGCCGTCACGCGTCTCGGTGTCACTGGAGCGGGGCTTGGCGTACTGCCCGGCAATGCGCCCCAAAGTGAAGACGGGCGTCTGCCCGCCGTAGGACAGAGCCAGTGACATCGACAGCAGCACGCGAATGCGCGCCTTGATGGCGTTGGCCGTCAACCCGTCGAACGTCTCGGCGCAATCGCCGCCCTGCAGGACGAACGCCCGGCCTGCGGCCACATCGGCCATGCGCGCCTTAAGGTCGTCGCACTCCCCCGCGAACACCAGCGGCGGCAGGTTGCGCAACTGCTCAACGGCGGCAGCCTCAGCGGCGGGGTCGTCGTAGGCCGGCTGTTGGGCGCAGGTCATAGCCTTGAGGTCATCGAGCGCGGGGATCATGAAGACGAGTCTACCCATCGGCGTGCCCGTTCATCTTCAAGCATAGAATGACGGCGTGAACTTTGGCTTGGTCATCGGTCTGGTTGTAGCTGCTGTGGGCATCGTCGCTGCTCTAGTCGCGATTATCGTTTCCCTTCGGTCGCCGCACGGCTCGTGGTCTGGCGGACGCTATTTCAGGAGAGTGTCAGCCAGCGTCCACTCGGGCGCACCCCGTGCTCCGACCCCCGATGGTGATCAGAGCACCGCGCCTGTGGCGTAGTCGTAGTCTTGCAGCTTGCCTTTGATGTAGCTTTCGTAGGCAGCCAAGTCCAAGAAACCGTGGCCGGACAAGCCGAACAGAATCGTCTTGGCCTCCCCCGCCTCAGCTGCAGCCTTGGCCTCCGCCACAGCCGCCGCGATGGCGTGGCTGGACTCGGGTGCTGGCAGCAAGGCTTCCGCGCGGGCAAACTCCAAGGCCGCAGCGAAGACGTCGTTCTGGTAGACGGCCGTCGCCTCGATTTCGCCTTCGTGTACCAGTTGCGAGACCAGCGGAGAGTCTCCGTGATAACGCAAACCACCAGCATGGATTCCGGCCGGGACGAAGTCGTGGCCAAGCGTGTACATGCGCATCTGGGGTGTCAGTTTCGCCTCGTCACCGAAGTCATACTCATACTTGCCAGCCGTCAGCGACGGGCAGGCCTTCGGCTCGACTCCCAGCAGGCGCGTCTTGGTCTTGCCTTGCTTGCGGCGCAGATAGTACGGGAAAGCCAGGCCCGCGAAATTGCTGCCACCGCCGACGCACGCGATGACGACGTCCGGCTCGTCCTCGGCCATCTCCATCTGCAAAATGGCTTCTTGCCCGATGATCGTCTGGTGTAGGCAGACGTGGTTGAGTACCGATCCCAGCGCGTAGTTGACGTCCGGGTGAGTGGCCGCGATTTCGACGGCCTCCGAGATGGCGATGCCGAGCGAGCCCAGCGTCTCCGGGTCACGAGCAAGCACGTCACGCCCAGCCTGCGTCAGCGTCGTTGGCGAACGGTGCACGGTAGCGCCGAAACTTTCCATGAAGATACGCCGGTAGGGCTTCTGGTCATAGCTGACGCCCACCATGAAGACCTCAACATCAATGCCCAACTGCGCCCCAGCCATCGACAGCGCCGAGCCCCACTGACCGGCCCCGGTTTCGGTGGCCAGCTTCGTGATGCCGGAAATCTTGTTGAAATAGGCCTGCGGTATGGCCGTGTTGGCCTTGTGTGACCCGGACGCGTTGATGCCCTCGTACTTATAGTAGATGTGGACGTTGTCTGGCAGGCCGAGCGCCTTCTCGAACATACGAGCCCGCGTCAAGGGGCCAGGCCGATAAGTACGCAGCACGTCCAAGACGGGGCCGGGAATGTCGAACCAGCGCTGCGTGGAGATCTCCTGCTCGATCAGTGGCTCAGGGAAGATGGCCGCCAGTGCGGCGGCATCGGCTGGGTTGCCGTCGGCGTCAAGGTATGGGTCAAGCGGGTGCGGCAAGTCTGCCTGGACGTTGTACCACTGCGTCGGCATATCCGCGTCTTCAAGATTGAAACGTGAGCGCTGGTTGTCAGCCATGGGAGTTTCCTTTCCTCTGGTTTATGCCTGACGAGACGAAAAAACCGCCCTGAACAGGCGGTTTTGTATGCGCGTGACAGCAACCGCCGGTTAGGCGGTCCACCAGTTGGTGCTAGCTATGACGAGCATGGGTACACACTAGCACAAGTCAGCGGTCGACCAAGCGCTGGCTGACTACCTTCGATACGCCGTCGCCCCGCATGGTTATGCCGTAGAGGGCGTCTGCCACCTCCATCGTGCGCTTCTGGTGGGTGATGATCAGCAACTGGGACGCCTGGCGTAGCTCGTCATAGATGTCCAGCAGGCGGCCAAGGTTGACGTCGTCCAGCGCCGCCTCGACCTCGTCAAGGATGTAGAACGGGCTGGGACGGGCGATGAACAAGCTGAGCAGGAAGGCTACGGCCACCAACGACCGCTCGCCGCCAGAAAGCAGCGACAACCGTTTGACCTTCTTACCAGCCGGACGGGCCTCAACGTCCACCCCGGTCAGCAGAGCGTCTGACGGGTCGGTCAGGATGAGACGCCCCTCACCGCCGGGGAAGAGCCGCTCGAAGACGCGGGCGAAAGTCTCGGCAACATCGGCATAGGCCTGGCCGAAAACCTCCTGCACCTGGGCGTCGACCTCATCGATGATTCCCAGCAAGTCGGTTCGTGTTCGCTTGACGTCGTCCAGTTGCTCAGCCAAGAAGGCGTGACGCTCGCTCATGGCGTCGAACTCCTCCAGCGCCAACGGGTTGACCCGGCCGAGGACGGTGAGATCGCGCTCAGCTTGACGCATGCGGGCCAGTTGTTCTTCCCGCACATACGGCATGACTTCGGGGCTATCGGCTGGCTCCGACCCGGCGATGACAACCTTGGCCGGGTCTGGGGGCACCGGCACCGGTATCGCGGGGCCATACTCAGCAACCAGCACGTCTGCCTCAAGCCCCAGTTCACTCAGCGCCCGTTCAGACAAGGACTCGACGCGCAATCGCTGCTCAATGCGGGCCATCTCGTCACGGTGCGTCCCCTCGACCAGCGCATCGAAAGCTGCTGACCGTTCGCGCGTCGCCGCTCGGGCACTACTCACCGCCGCCTGCGCGGCGGCCCGAGACGCCTCGGCGTCTGCTTTGGCCTCGCCGGATCTGACAACCGCCTCGTCGACCACCCCGGCCAGCCAAAGTGCTGCCGAGCGCACACGTTCGGCCGTTTCGGCTTCGCGACGCAGGCGCTCGGCTCGCTCGACGGCCGCCACCCGCTGGGCTCGTTCCTGCGCGGCCGCGGCCAACAGGGCATCGGCCCGCCCAGCCAGCGCTGCGGCACGTTCCTCCAATGTGCGCAGGCCCAACCGGGCCTCCATCTCACGCTCACGCGCCTGCCGAGCCGCGTCTTCGGCAGCATCCTTGTCTGCTGGGTCCGGCTCAACGGCCTCCTCGCCACCGGTGGCACCAGCCAGCCGGGCCTCAAGCCCAGCCAATGCCGCCTCGTCGTCCCCGCGCCCCTGCGCCGCTTCTTCCAGCGACGCCTGCAAACGCCCAGCTTCGGCCACCGACGACGACGCCTTCTGCTTAGCAGCGCTCAACCGCTCAGCCAGCCCAGCCACGGCAGCATTCGACTGATTGAGCAGAGCCAAAGCGTCGTCGCGCCGCGCCTGGGTTTTGTCCACATCTGCCTGGGCGTTTGCCATTTCAGCCTGCAGTTCATCGGCCGCGCGCCGGGCCGACACCAGATCCTCGTCCGTTTGGCGCAGCGCCGCTTGCGCTTGCAGCTCGCCTTCCAGCACATCAGCGCCACCACGCAAAGCCCAACTACTGACCACGTCGCCATCGCGGGTCACTGCCGTCAACTCCTGGTGACTTGCCACGACGGCAACCGCCGCCGCCAGATCCTGCATCACCACGATGCCAGCCAAAGCCTGCGACAGCGCGCCACTAAGCCCCTCGTCGGCCTTCACGACATCGGCCGCCCAACGCGCCCCGGTTGGCGCCTGGCCCGTCTGACGCCCCGCCACACCGCGCAACAGCAGCGCCGCCCGGCCCTTGTCCGAGTTCTTCAGTGTCTCGACGGCCCGGCGTGCGGCATTTAGATCGTCGGCCACGATGGCCTCGCCGAGCGGGCCCAGCGCCGCGGCAATGGCAGCCTCCCAGCCTGCCTCAACGCTCAGATGTGCACCCACTCGTCCGGCAATGCCGGCGACGCCGGCGTCTTTCAACTGCACCGAGACATCTGGACCCAAGCTCAGTTCCAGAGCCTCCCGTCGTGCCTCCAAGGCAGCCACTTTCTGATCGGCGGCTACCCCCCGCTGCCGTGACGCATCGGCGGATTCAACGGCCGTCTGCCAGGTTGTCTCAGTCTCCCGGAAATCCGCATCAAGCCCTGACTGCCCCGCCTCCAGCGTCCCAACCTCGGCCTGAACGGCCTCGTATTCGGCCGTCGCCGCGGCGGTTCGGGTTTCAGCTTCAGCCAATGACACCCGCAACCGCTCGTCGGTTGCGAGACGGGCTTCCAGCCGCGACCGTATCGCCGCCACCTGGCCGGTCAGCCGGGCTAGGCCTTCGCGCCGATCCGCGGCTGCTCGCAAGGCCAGCGCATAGGTCCGCTCGGCCGTCTCGGCCAATTGCTCAGCTTCGGTACGCGCCTGGCTGGCCTGATCCAGTGTGACCGCAGCGGCTTCGATGTCCACGCGTAACGCCTCCTCGGCGGTACGCATGTCGCGGGCCTCGGATTCCCAGGCATCCGGGTCACGCAGACTGGCTGGCTGGGCCCGGACATCCGACGCATGTGCCACCCGTTCGGCGGCGATTGAAAGGGTCGACGCGATGCGCTCGCGCAAGCCCGTCAACTGATACCAGACCTCTTGGGCTTGGCTGAGATTGGGCACGGCCGCCGCCGCCCGCTCTTCGGCCTGCTCCTCGGCCTGACGGGCTTCGCCCAATGCCCGCTCGGCGGCGGCCTGCAGCGCATCGCGCTCTGCCTCGGCCAACTGGTCGGCCTCAAGCGCCTGCATCGCCGTGGTCAGATCGTCGGCCAGCAGGCGAGCTTTGGCGTCACGTAACTCTGCCTGCACGCCGGCCGCTCGACGTGCCACCTCGGCCTGCTTTCCCAGCGGCTTCAGTTGACGCCTGATTTCGGCAATCAAATCCGTTAGCCGGGTCAAGTTGGCCTGCGTCGTGTCAAGCTTCCGCTGGGCCTTTTCCTTGCGACGTCGGTGCTTCAACACGCCGGCGGCCTCCTCAATGAAGCCGCGGCGCTGCTCAGGCGTCGCATTCAAGATCGAGTCAAGTTGCCCCTGACCGACGATGACGTGCATCTCGCGCCCCATGCCGGTGTCGCTCAGCAACTCCTGGACGTCCAACAGACGGCAGGTCTGTCCATTGATGGCGTATTCCGAACCGCCGTTGCGGAACATCGTGCGCGATATGGTGACCTCAGTGAAATCGATGGGCAGTGCCTCGTCGGTGTTGTCGATCGTCAGCGTCACCTCGGCGCGTCCCAAGGGCGGACGCGAGGACGTGCCCGCGAAGATGATGTCTTCCATTTTTCCGCCGCGCAGCGATTTGACGCCCTGCTCGCCCATTACCCAGCTCAGGGCGTCGACGATGTTCGACTTACCCGACCCGTTCGGCCCGACGATCGCCGTGATGCCAGGCTCGAAGTTCAGCGTCGTCGCGGATGCGAAAGACTTGAAGCCACGCATCGACAGCGTCTTTAGATACACGGGCCTTCCTTTGGCGGTTTAGATAACTCGACAAGCTTAGCCGAGAGCGAGGAAACTGTTACTGGCTTGCGGCCACTTCCACCGCGTGATGCTTGAACGTCACCAGACGGTTGATGACAAAGTTGATTGGCGTGCCCACCAGGACGCCCGCCAACTGGCCCCAGTACTCGCGCGCGTGCAAGCCCGTGTCGTTGAACCAACCCGTCAGGTAGATCGGCGACCCTGGGTGCGTCAGAGCCACCTTGACGACGAAGCCGACCAATGCGCCGGCGATGCCTGAGGCGAAAAACATCACCCAGCCACGCCACCAGGCCCGCCGGGTACCTCTAAACGTCCACCACCGGTTGAGTTGGTAGTTAGTCGTGTTGGCAATAACGAAGGCCACAACATAGACGACATAGCTATAGCGGATGGCGAAGTCGCCACCCAACGACATCACCGGGTTACGGGCGTTGGCGGCCCCACCGTTTAGCTTGTTCATTATGAAGGCGATCAACATGTTGACGACGACGCCAGACGCCCCGACTAGGCCGAACTTGACGAACTGCGCCACCCAAGCCCGCTTGAAGAAGGGTACGGCGTTATCGCTACTCATCGGGCACCAGCATTTCATAGGCATAGCGCGCGGCCCATTGTTCGGCGTGCTTCTTGGAATGGCCTTCGCCACGTGGGAACTCGCGTTCAGCTAGATGCACCCAGGCGGTGAAGTGCTTGTCGTGGTCGGGGCCAGACTCGGCGACGACATACTCTGGCGCCCCGAGCCCAAGACCTGCTGCAAGCTCCTGCAGCGATGTCTTCCAGTCCAGGCCGGCGCCCAGGGTGGCGGCGTAATCGACCAGCGGCGCGAACAGATGATGGACAAACTTGCGCGCACCGTCCTCAGACGTCAGCCACAAAGCGCCGATCAGAGCTTCCGTCGTATCGGCCAGGATAGACGTCTTGCCGCGCCCGTTGGTTGTCTCCTCGCCCTTGCCCAGGTGAACCAGAGCGCCGATGCTCAGGGCGCGGGCAACATCGGCCAGCGAGGCGGCCGAGACTGTCGCCGCCCGTAGCTTGGCCAACTGCCCTTCCGGCATGTTTGGGAAACTGCGGTAAATGTAATCAGTCACGACGATGCCGAGTACGGCGTCGCCCAAGAACTCTAGCCGTTCGTTGTTCGGCACATGGTCGTGCTCGTAAGAGTAACTGCGGTGGACGAGCGCCAACTCGCGTAGTTCAGGGTCTATGGTGACGCCGAGCTCAATCAGCACGGCGTCGAATGAAGCGGACGCGCTGCCGTCTTCGGGCGTCGGCACGATCAGACGTCGAGAACTTGCCGCCGGTCGTTGCGCGGCCCGTACTGCCCACATTCGGGGCAAGCGGTGTGTGGCTGGTGCAGAGCCCCACACGCCGGATTAGCGCAGGCAACAAGAGCCGGGGCAGTAGCTTTCCATTGTGAGCGACGCGCATGCGTATTGGCGCGCGACATCTTGCGCTTGGGGACGGCCACCGGGCACTCCTTCTTAGATTCTGCAAAGACAACTGATCCAGTATACCCGATTGCCCACGTCTCAGAGGAACTGACCCAGTTTGGCCCAGCGGGCGTCGGTCGGAGCGTCGTGGGTGTGGTCGGGGTTCTGGTTCAGATCTGCGCCACAGATTGGGCACAACCCGGCACAATCCTCGCGGCACAATGGGCTGAAAGGCAAGGCGAGCACGACGGCCTCGCGCAGCGCCGGGTCCAGGTCAATGAAGTCGTCGACGACGAACAAGGCGTCGTCAACCTCATCGTCATCGTCTTGCCCTGGCTGCGGCCCCCGGCCGGGGTAGAAGTAAAGCTCCTGGAGATCGAAGCTGGCGCCGTGCGTGAACTCCGTCAGGCAGCGCGCACACTGCCCCGTCAACGTCACCGCGACGACGCCCTGCACGAGGACGCCGTCACCGGCCGACTGGCAGGTCAAATCAATAACCATGGGCGAGCCTTCGGGCACACCGATCATGCCTACCACTAGCTCGGCTGGCGCCGGGACCTCCAGGTGCTTGGCAATTTGCTCACCCGGGTGCCGACCCAAACCACGCAGGTCGAGCATCAAGGGATGCGGACGAGTTTTTGTCATCGCTGCTCCATCTTCGTGCGGATTGCCGCGGCCACAGCCGGGGTCACGAACTGGGTGACGTCGGCACCGTTCGACGCCACTTCACGCAGCATCGACGAGCTAATCGCCCCGTATGCCCGGCTGCCAGGCAGCAGAACGGTCTCAATGCCTGACAGTGCGGTGTTGAGTTGGGCCATCGGCAGCTCGTAGTCGAAATCCGACGAGAACCGCAGACCTTTGACAATCACCTTGGCGCCCTGTTGGGCGCAAAAGTCAACCAGAAGCGCGTCAATTGGTGCCACGATGACATTGGGTAGACCGATGACCGTGCTGCGCACCAAATCGAGGCGCTCACTCAGGCTGAACATGTAGTTCTTAGTGGTGTTGTGGCCCACACCGACGACGACTCGGTCGAAAATCGCCGCGGCTCGCTCGATAACGTCCAGATGCCCCAACGTCACCGGGTCGAACGACCCGGGACAACAGGCGATGACGGGGGACTCGACACTCATGACATGACCTCCTGGGCGAAATGGACAACAGTTTCACCGTAGCGCTTTGAGCTATGTAGCACCAAGCCGGCCGGCCAATTCGGCTCTTGGTCACGAGCTGACCGCTCGACGGCCACCATTCCGCCAGGCGCCACCCAACCTGGTATGAGCAACGCCAAAGCGTCGTCAACGGCTTTGGCCGTCAGATGATATGGCGGGTCGAGCCAGACAATATCGAAGGGTGCAGGCGCGGATTTTTTTAGGAATTCCGAAACCGACGCCCGTGCCACTGCGATATCTAATCCGGCGGCTTGGGCATTGGCCCGGATGGCCGCCACCGCCGCCGACGCTGAGTCGACCGCGACCGCCCGTGCCGCGCCTCGGCTCATCGCTTCGATGGCAAGGGCGCCCGACCCAGCATAGAGATCGAGAAAAGACAGCCCTGCCAATTGTTCTTCGGCCGGGCCTCCCAACGTGCGCGCCCAATCGGCTAGAACCGAGAAAACCGCCTCGCGCACACGGTCGGTGGTTGGCCGGGTCGGGCTGGACGAGCCGCCAGGCGCCCGCAAAGGGATGCCTTTGGCCACGCCTGCAATGACCCTCATCATCTTCCGTCCTTGTCGCGACTTCGCGACTCAGTCGCGTCGCAGCGTCGCGACCCAAGCGCCGATATCGTCGGGTATTTCGGGGCGCACAACACGGCCTTGGCCCACATAATAGAACACTGCGTCGACCTCGTCGACATCACAGCCCATAGCTTGTGCCCAGGCCAGCCGATAGATGGCCAACTGGGCCGGATCGGCACTCAGCCCGGCCGATGTTTTCCAGTCAACCAGGTGGAATCGGAACTTGCCCTGACCGGCATAGACGGCATCGATGCGCCCGCGCACCTGCTGGCCAGCGATCACCGCCACAAAGGGGGCTTCGACGGCCAGCGGGCGTCGGTCAGCGTATGGCCCGGTCTCAAAAGCGTTCACCAGATCGTCAATATCGGCCGACGGTGGCTCGGGCCAGGCCAAGTTGTCGAAGCGCTGCTCAACCCAGCGGTGGAAGGCAATACCCCTAACCACCACCTGATCGACCAACCGTGGCATAGGACGCGCCAACCCGGCAAAGAAGGCCGTCGGATCGCGACGTCCAAGCAGCAAAGCCGACGCCGAAAGTGACTCCGGCACATCAGGAAGCATCGATGGCGCCTCCAACTGGGCGATGCGAACCCGCCAGGCCGCTACCCGATGAGCGTCCTCAGCGCTTAACCCGGCGTCGCTTGGATACTCAGGCCCTGATATCACCGCTTGCGCAAGGGTGTCCAGCCTGGCCTGTTCGTCCTCCGGCAACGTGGCCGGCCATGGCAGCGACACTTGCGCGGCCGCCAAAGGATTGGCATCCGATGACGCGGCCAGCTGGACGGAACCGCCAGTCTGGCCGGCCACCTCAGCCAGCAGCCCGAATAAGCGCGACGGCAGCTTAGGCTTGACCGCGCCGGGGCGCCAATACGACGCCGAAGCCAGCAACACCGTTTTGGCACGCGAGACGGCCACATAGGACAGGCGATCCTCGCTGGCCGCCTGATCCTTTTTCAGGGATTCGGTAAACGAGGCCAGATCGCCGCGATTGGCCCCGGCCAGGACGGGCAAACCGGCGGCATCCAGGCGAAGATCAAAAGGCAGAACGGCAGGGTTGGTCAATGGGTTGTCGCCCACTCGATCATTGGGGAACACACCTTCGACCAGGGCCGGCAGTGCCACAACTTGCCATTCGAGGCCTTTAGCCTTGTGAACCGTCAGCAGCTTGACTGAGTCATCTTGACTGGGCGTCGCCTGGTCGAGGCTGCCGCCACGGGTCGATTCGTCGTCCAGCCAGCGCAGCAAACTAGTCAGCGTCAAGACGCCGCCGGCATGGTCGGCAACATGCGAGACGAACCGGCGCACCTGCGGGGCGATCGACGCCGACCAAGGAGACGGCACGTCCAGTTCGGCACCCAGGCCGATCAGTTCGACGGCGATACGCACAAGTTCGACTGCCGACTCGTGCCGGTACCGCCTCATCGCCTTGATGCGCACCCCCAAACGCCCCAACTTTTGGCGGCCATTGGTGCTGACACCGTCGCCAGGGTCGAAGATGGCGTCCACCAAACAGGTACCCACACCGTCGCGCAACTGGCGAGCCCGACGGGCCAATGCGGCCATGTCTCGCGGCCCCAACCCGCAAGCCGGGCCGCTGACAAGCTGGGCAGCGGCGGGGTTGTCGCCGTCATCGGCCGCTAGCCTGAGCAACGCCACTACCGCGGCGATCTCCGGCAGCGCCAGCAGGCCACCCAGCCCGACAATCTCAACCGGCACACCTTGGTCTGTCAGCGCCTTGTAAAAAGCCGGAATGTCGAGGTTACGGCGCAACAGGACGGCCATGTCACGCCAGGCTGCTGCCGCGCCACCACGCCTTGCCTCGACTATGCGGGACGCAACGCCCGCCACCTCCTGCGGCCACGTATCGAAGGCGACTGCCTCAATACGGGCCGGTGGGCGGGACGGATCGACTTCCAGCAGTTGCTGATCGCGGTCAAGACGGGCGGCAACGGCATTCGCTGTCTGAACCACGGCCGCTCCGCTGCGACGGTTGATCGTCAAGGAAAAGCGCGGCGGCATACTGCCGTCAGCCATCGGGAACAGTCTGGCGAAGGCGCCCATATTGTCGCTGGCGGCACCACGCCAGCCGTAAATCGCCTGCAAGGGGTCGCCGACGGCGGTAACCGGATGACCGGAGAACAGGGACGCTAACATCGTTGCCTGAGCGGCGGAGGTGTCCTGGTATTCGTCCAAAAGCACCACCTTGAATCGCTCTCGCAGCCCAGCACCGACTGCAGGCACCTCAACGGCCAGGCGCGTGGCAACCGCCTGCAAGTCAGCGAACTCGACCACACCCGCAGCGCGCTTCAACTCACGACAGCGCCGCACGAACGAAACCAACTCGGCCCGCCGAACGGCTACATCGGCGGCTTTGGAAACATCGACGTATTGCCCCCCACCATGGCCTGGGGCACACTTACAGGCTCGCGCGAAATCAAGAGACTCTGCCGCCACTGTCTCAGGCTGGGCAAGATGAGCAGCCATTTGCTGGTCAAGTTTCATCACCCGATCCGCCAAGGTTGGTAGCGCCACATCCCGCAGCGCCAACGGGTCGAAACCCGGATCGTCCACCGCCTGATCAGCCAACTGATACGGTTCAGCGCCTGTAATCAGCCGCCCACTACCGTCCTTCCCAAGGCGCAGCCCCTGGCCAGACAACAGCGCCGCCACGAAGGCATCGTAGGTGAACACCGACGGCGCGTCATCGTCAGCGGGTAAAGGCAGACGAGCCAAAGCTGCGGCGATTCTTTGCCGCAGTTCGCCGGCGGCCCGTCTGGTGAACGTCAACCCAAGCACCTGCCCCGGCTCAACCTGGCCGGTGCCAACCAGCCAGACGACCCGTGCCGCCATCACCGTCGTCTTGCCAGTGCCAGCCCCAGCGACGATCAAGCTGGGCGCCAGTGGAGCGGTGATCGCGTCCAACTGCTCACCGGAGAACGGCAATTCCATCAGCCGCACCAGATCGTCCGGGCTCGTCAAAGGCTCAGCCATCGCTCACCCCCAATGCTTGCGCCGGGCAGCCGTCCTGAAATGCGCAATAGCGGCAACCAGGCCCGGGCGTGGCGTTGAACTGTTCGGCCTGCAGGATGGCTGCAGCCTGCCCTAAACGCGCCACCACACCGCCTTCTGGCTCCTCGACCACCGAGTCGACGCGGCAGCCCACATCGCTGAACGCCCTGGCCCGCGGGTCAACACGAGGCCACACCAGCTCAGGTGGCGCGGCACGGCGTACGCCCGGCGCCAGTTCTTCGAACACGCCTTGCGCGACGGCCAACCGGTATATCGCCAGTTGATCCAAATATGCCTTGGAATCGGGCGTCTTGCCGGTCTTGAAATCGATGACCACCAGGCGCCCCGCCCTGTCCATCTCAAGGCGATCGACACGTCCGCTGACTTCCACCTGACCACTAGGCGTCGCCACCATCGTCCGGAAGTCAATCTCCGTGGCCAGCAAACGACGGCTCGCGCGTCCATCGCGCCAGACCATGAACCTGGCCATCGCCGCCTCAAGATCCTGCCGACTGGACGACGACTGCCACAGCGCCCTGTACGGCAGGGATTCCCAAGACTGCTCGACCTGCGACCAGATATCGCCATCGGGCTGACCTGTCGAATAGGCGTCGAACAACCGGTGCGCCACCGAACCGAACCCCATAGCCACCCCGGGTGGTGGCGCGCCGCCACCCGTCTGCATGAACCAGGCTCGCGGGCACGCGAGCAATGCGGCGACTGAGGTCGCCGTAATACGAGCTGGGCCCGTCCCAACCAACGGCCGCTGCCCCGGCGTCAAACCGCCAACCCACCACCAATCTCGCGGATCGGCCTTCAGGCTCGCCAACCCGGCCGACGCCGCCGAAACCACCCCCGGCGCCTCGTCAGGCGACATCGCCACACCGCGCAACTCGCCCACCAAGGACCTTGCCGACACGCCGGTTGCGGGTGCCGCACTGGCTTGCCAACCCACCGCCTCCAGGCCCATGCCGACGGCGAAGCGAGACAGCGTGGCAACCTCCAAGTCCGCCCCCGGAGAACCGGTCACAATCAGATGCTGTGACGCCCGGCTGGTGGCCAGGGTGAACAGACGCCGCTCAGCGCCCATCTGGTCGCGACGCCTGGACGCCGGGCCAGCACCGCCAGCTTCCAACCGTTCCGGCTCAAGCAGCGAATCCGTCCAACCATCGGCCGGCCAGGCGCCTTCCGCCGCACCGATGACGGCCACCACCGGCCAGCCCCGCCCCTTCGCCTGATAGGCGCTCAGCACGGTGACTGCGTCACCGACTTCGGATTCGCGAGCCCGATCCCGCTGGACCACCTGTTGCGAAATCGTGTCGATCAAAGCCTCCACCGCCTCCGCGCCCCGACGCTCCGACAATGTGCCGGCCAAATCGAACAAGGCGATGACCGCATCCAAGTCTCGGTTGGCCCGCAACGCGTCCTCCTGGCGTCCCAGGGCCACATCGCGCAGGCGCTCGGGCCACCCGGCCAGAGTCCAGACACCCCAGGCCACCTCGTTGGGCGACAACTCGTCCAACCGTCCGGCCAGATCGGACAACGCCGCCAGTGCCGACGTCGCCGATGCCCAGACTTCGGCGTCACCCCCGTCCGGGCACGCGGCGCCCAGCCCTGTGACAATGGTTCCTCGCCAATCATCGGATGGACTGACCAGATGAGCCAGCCGGCGCAAGTCGACCTCATCGAGACCGACCAAAGGCGAGCACAGCACCTGGACCCACTGATCAGGCTGCGCTTGCGAGGCACCAACCAGTAGCCGCAATGCGTCGATCAGTACTTTGACAGCGGGCACGTCGGCCAACGCCAACAACTCACCCTCGACCCGCACCGGCAACCCGACAGCTGCCAGCCCGGATGCTAAGCGTGCCACCGCCGGGCCGGATTGCCGGGCAATGACAGCCATCTGCGCCCACTCGACGCCACCAGCGTGGGCCAGCCAGAGGCGCTGCGCCACCGCCGCAGCCTCATCGTCTTGGCTGTCAGCCATCAGCGCCTCACGGACGGCGGGCTCCCTCCACCGGCTTGTCAACTCAATGAGCGGAGCCGGCCCGCTGGCGTCGGCGAATTCTTCCGGAAACCGACGCAAGGCGGCTGGCCAAGCACCCCGGAAGTTGAACACCGTCGTCGAAGCGTCACCGAAGGCCGTCACCGGGACTCCGCAACGCCAAATGTCGCGCAGCAAGGCAACCACCGACTCGTCCGACTCGGCGAACTCGTCCACCAGCACCACCTCGGTGTGAGCACGAACCGCCGCCTGCACATCTGGTTCGACCAGCAGCACTCGCGAACGGTGTACCAATTCGGCGTAGTCGAGAACCCCCTCGGCGTCCAACACGTCAAGATACTCGCTGAAAAAGCTTGCCGCCGCCACCCAATCGTCACGCCCGGCCGCCCGACCGGCCTGCGCCAAGCCAGCCGGATCCATGCCCAACTGGCGCGTTCGGGCTAGTAAGAACCTCAATTGGGCCGCGAAAGCTGGCGTCGCCACCGCCTGTGCCAGCTCGGGCGGCCAGTGAACCCGGAGCAACGTGTCGGGCGAATTCAACAACTCTCGAACCGTGTATTCCTGCTCCGGCGCATTAATAAGCCGCCAGGGGCGCTGGCCGGGTGCAAGCGAACCCTGTAACAATGCCTGGCACCAACCGTGAGGTGTGGTGATTCGCAACCCCACCTGGGCGCCACCGGTTGCGTCCATGATCTGACGACGCAGGCGCTGGGCAGCTGGACGGGCGTGTGTCAAGACGACGATGCGCCCGAGCGGCACACCGTCGTTGACTAGCTGGGACACCGCCGCCACCAGGGATGTTGTCTTGCCCGAGCCCGCGCCGCCCGTCACCAACAGGCAACCTGAACGCTGGAGGACGCGATCGACCACAGCACTTTGACCGTCGTCAAGAACGACGGAAGCGGCCGCTGTGTTACTCATACCCTCTATGCAACCACGCCGTACCGACAAAAACTGCCCAAGTATCTGTCTAGGTTTGCAGGAATCGGCCGGTTGTGGCACTGTTGACACAGTGGGTTACCTTTTTCGTTGGCAGCCCACTGGGTTGATTTTGACCCGCACTTCTTAGGAGATACGAATGGCCACCGGAACCGTCAAATGGTTCAACGCCGAAAAAGGTTACGGCTTCATACAGCCGGATGGCGACGAGAGCGACGTTTTCGTTCATCATTCCGCCATTGAGGTCGACGGCTTCCGCACGCTTGCGGAGGGCGCTCGCGTTCAGTTCGAGACGACCCAAGGCCCGAAAGGCAAACAAGCCGAACACGTCGTGCCCATCGCAAGCTAACACTGGTTGTGGTGCTTGAAATGACGCTTGCTGACGCCGGAGATTCAACCCCCGTTGGCAACGACGATTGGGAACAAACCACGGGGGATCGCGACAGCTTTGTACTGCGCCCCACCGTGTGGGCTGGCGGTGCCAGCGATGTTGGCATGCGCCACTCCCCTAACCAGGACGCCATCGCCTTAGCCGCTGGAAGCGGCGCTGACGATCGTGCCATCGCGGTGGCCTGCGTCAGTGACGGAGTGTCGACGTCCCTTCATGCTGAAGAGGCGTCGGCTCTGGCCGTCGGGGTGGCCTGTGACTACCTGACGGGCCAACTGCGTGACGCTGGGCCAACCTTTAGTGAGGCGGACGCGCTGGTCGAAGCCTTCACCCGAGCCAATAACGCCATCATGGAAGCATCGGGCGTGACAACTGCGGGCACCTGGGCCTGCACACTGATCGTAGCGCTGGTATGGCATGAACAAGCCGTCGTGGCGAACATCGGCGACTCGCGTTCGTACTGGATGCCTGATGACGGTGAGCCATTGTTGCTCAGCACTGACGACTCGATGGCCCAGGCTCAGATAAGTCTTGGTGTCGAACGCGAAATTGCCGAATCCAGTTCCGGGGCCCATGCCATCACCAAGTGGTTGGGGCCTGGCTCGTCCGACGTCACCCCAACAATGACGTCCTTGGTCATCACCGAACCAGGGTGGCTGCTGACCTGCACCGATGGCCTGTGGAACTACGCGTCAGACCCCGCCACCATGGCGGCTGCTCTGACCAGGGCCATCGAGGCCGAGCAGGCCGAGGGCAACGAACCTCAATCCTGGGCCGTCTGCTGCCAGTTGGTCGACTGGGCCAATGATCGTGGTGGCCACGATAACGTCACCGTCACCCTGATGCGGCTGGAGCCATCCGCGGCCTGACCCATCGGCAGGTGCAATTGGTGTATCGGCTAAACTAGGCCCAATGGAGATCAAGATCGGTATCGCAGATGTGGCGCGCGAAGCGTCCATCGATACGGACCAAACCGTTGACGAGATCGTGAAGGCTTATCACGACGCGTTGGCCAAGGACGGCGGCCTCTTGCGCCTCGCCGATTCAAAAGGGCGCCACTTGGTGGTTCCCGCCAGCCGCGTCGCATACCTAGATCTCGGTTCGCCGGAACACCGCCCCGTTGGCTTCGGCGCCGCAGAGCAATGAAAGTAACCGTATGACAGATCCTCTCACGGGTGACCTCAGTTTGGCCACCACGTCTAGCTTTGCCGACCTTGGCATTGATCAACTTTTGAGTGATGCGCTAAAAGAAGTTGGCATTGAGCATCCCTTCCCGATCCAAGAGATGGCCATACCGATCGTGCTGAGCGGCGCGGATATTATCGCCCAGGCCCGCACTGGTACCGGTAAAACCCTGGCCTTCGGACTGCCGCTGTTACAGCACGTCCTATTGCCAGGTGACGACGACTTCGACGAACTGGAGCACCCTGGCAAACCGCAGGCGCTGGTGCTGACGCCAACGCGTGAGTTGGCTTCGCAGATCACCGTTGAGTTGACTGCCGCCAACAAGCAGCGGGGCGCCCGTCTGCTGACCGTCTACGGCGGCGTCGGCTACGACGACCAGGTTGACACCTTGAAGAGCGGCGTCGACATCGTGGTGGGCACGCCTGGGCGCATCCTCGACTTGGCTAACAGCCACCGACTGGATTTGTCGAACGTCGTCCACTTGGTGCTCGACGAGGCCGACGAGATGCTCGACATGGGCTTCCTTCCCGATGTCGAGGCCATAGCCGACATGTGCGCGCCGGAGCGCCAGTCGCTGCTATTCTCGGCGACGATGCCCGGCCCGATTGTCGCGATGGCGCGGTCGCGCATGCATCAGCCCGTCCATGTGCGGGCCGAGGGCCACGACGCCATGCTGACAGTGCCTGAGACCACCCAGTTCATCTACCAGACCCACGACCTCGACAAGCCGGAAATCATCGGCAAGCTGCTGCAGGCGCCGAGCGTGGCCAAAGTGATGGTGTTCACACACACCAAACGGTCGGCACAGCGTCTGGCCGACGAGTTGGACGATCGCGGTTTCAACGCCGTCTCCATCCACGGCGACCTGACGCAGCAGGCCAGGGAGCGGGCGCTCAAGAAGTTCCGCAAGGGCGAAGCCCAGGTGCTGGTTGCCACCGATGTGGCCGCCCGCGGTATCGATGTGGCCGGTGTTTCGCACGTCATCAACTACGAGTGCCCAGATGACGAGAAGACTTATGTGCACCGCATCGGACGCACGGGCAGGGCTGGCTCGTCCGGCGTGGCCGTGACTTTTGTCGACTGGGCCGACGTGACTCGCTGGCGCGTCATCAACAAGGCGCTGGACTTGGACTTTGGCGAAATCACCGAATCGTATTCGACGACGCCGCAGCTACTGGCCGACCTGGGCATCCCTGAGGGTACCAAGGGACGGCTGGCGCATGCCCGTCCGCGCGAGGAAGTCGAGTGGCTGGACGACCGCCGCAAGCGTGGCGACCGCCACAGCAAGGACGGACGCGACAACCACAGACGCCACACCACTGGCCCGGAAGAGGTCGGCCGACGAGAGCGCGCCCGTCGCGCCGCTGCCGACTCAGGCAAAGACACGCCAGCCCAAGACGGCGACGCCAAGTCAACGCCAAAGCGCCGCCGCACTCACAATGGAAAGCCCCGCGACTGAGGGTGCGTGGAATTTGAAGACTACCGCGGTCAAGCCGACCCTAGACCGGTGTGCGATCTAGGATGGGCTTGCTGAGAGCGTAGATTGCCGCAGCCAGCACCAGGCAGACGACGATCTGCAAGGCTGGGTTGCCGCCGAATAGCAGCGTCACAAAGAACCGTCCTTCGAGGTGACGCAGCGGCGTGATCGACGAGAACACAGCCACCAGCGCCGCCACCACACCAACCGCCACATAGCCGTACCAATGGCCCAACGCGGCCTTGAAGGTGTGAACGAGCGCCGCCAATAGCAGAAGAACCGCAAACTGCTCGATGAACACCATCACTGGGCCATGGGCGTCCCAGCCGAAAACATCCGGCGGTGCGATGAAGCCACCCAACACCGCCAGTTTGGTCAGCGGCCGGTCAAGCGCGTAGTAGGCCACGGTGACGATCAGGGAAGCGGCACCAGCCAGCAGAACGTAGGTGGCAAAACTGCCCGACAAGAAGCTCCGGCGCTTGCCGCCTAAGCGCAAGATGCAGCCGTAGTTGCGCCCGGCGACCCACAACGCCGCAATCCAGATCAACAGCCACGTGTACCAGGACAGGCTTATCGTGTAACTCGAAATCGACGTCACCCAGGTGCCGGTGTCGGAGTCAAGGACCCGTGATCCAGCGGTCATGGCCCAACTGGCGTGGAACCCGTAGTAGCCAATGGCAGGGATAGCAATCTGCAAGAGCATGACACCAGCCAAAATGCCACTGATAACGTAAGCCGGTTTGATGTTGCGCAGATTGAGCTTGGTGATTGCCCAGATGTTATTCATGATTTCCACCTACCAGATTGATGAAGAAGTCTTGCAAATCCATGTTTGTGACAGTGACGCCGGTGGGCGGCGTGATGCGCTTGTCGAAGATTTGAGCGGCCATGACGGCGCCCATGACGGTTTGGCCAATGCAGTTAAGGCCCGCCAGCAGCGGTTTGACGGTCTCGGTTGGGCCGGACAGCGTGTAGGCCCGCTCGTCGATGTCGTCGATGCCGGCCTCCAATAGCAAGCGCCCGCCGTCGATGACGATCAGACGCTGCGCCACTTTGGCGATCTCGTCGATCAGGTGCGTGGAGATGACGATCAGGCGCGGATGGGCCTGATAACTTTCGAACAGCAGCGTGTTGAATTGGGCACGCATGATTGCGTCCAGGCCGAGGGTCGGCTCGTCCAGCAGGACGGCCTTGGCATTGTTGGCCAGGGCGATGGTCGTCGTCACCATGGTTTTCATTCCAAGAGACAGTTTGCTGAAGCGCTTGTCAAGGCCCAGTTCGAAGCGCTGCGCCATGTCGGCGGCGAAGGCCTCATCGAAGTTGGGGCGCAGGCTGGCGGCGGCCTTGAACAGGTCGCCAACTTTCATGTTTAGCTGCGACGACCCTGCTTCGATATACATGACGTCCTCGGGCATCCGGGCAATTGAGACAGCGGCACCGTCAACCTCGATGCGCCCGCTTGTGGCGCCAATGTGCCCGGCGATCAGCTTCATCAGAGTCGTCTTGCCGGCGCCGTTGCGCCCCAACAGGCAGTAAACACCGTCGTCGGGCATGGTGAGTGAAAAGTCGTCCACAGCGTTGATCTGACCGTAGCGCTTCGTCACCCCATCTAGCTTTATCATTGTTGTTTTCCCTTCTCAGGTGCTGCCGAATCGGCGGCTTTGATTGCGTCCAGCAGTTCGTCCCGCGTCATGCCAAGCACCCGGGCCTCGGTCACCACGCCTTGCAGAGTTTCGCCCAGGAAGGCCTGACGGCGCCGCTCCATGATCTGGGCTTTGGCGCCGGGGGCCACGCACATGCCGATGCCCCGCCGCTTGTACAGCACACCGGCATCGGTCAGCTTGGTGATGGCCTTGACGGCGGTGTTCGGGTTGACGGAATACAGCTTGGCGATCTGGGTGGTCGAGATGATCAAGTCGTCTTGGGTGTAGACATCGGTCATGATGTCGGCCTCGATTATCTCCATGATTTGCATGAAGACCGGCTGCTCATTCATCTGACTCACCTCCTGTGTTAACTGGTTAACTACTAATGTAGTTAACCTAATGGAGGAGGACGCCAATGTCAAGTCCTCTTCGTGAAGCAAAGTGCAGTCGCGGAATCCGCCCAATGCCTCAACACCGCATTCCTCGGCTTCCTTGACGTCCTTCGCCGAGGATTGCGGCGGTAGCGTGCCACATCCGGGCCAGAATCCTCACGCGACCACAGCAAAGCTTTCCGTACGTCCCAAAAAGGGCGAACAATGCGAAGTTCCGTGTGCAACTGTGCTTGCACTACTTTGACGCACATATGCTACATTTGACGTATGACTACAGAGACCGTTGGAATCCGCGAGCTGCAGCAACACTCGTCCCGCTTGGTGCGCGAAGTTGAGCAGGGTGACGTCGAGTACCGCATCAGCGTGCAAGGGCGCGACACCGGAGTCGTGTTGACCAAGACAACCAAGCCACTGGCGAAGGGTGTCACCGCTGCCGAGATGATGCAAAGCCGGTGGTGGAGTCGGGAGCTGCCTGAATCGACACGCCAAGCCCTGCTTGAAATGGTCGAGAAAGGCCGCGACGCGATGGGATTCATTGGCGAATGATCTCATTACTCCTCGACACCAACCTTTTGATCGGCAGACCCGAATTTTCTTTACTCAACGTGCCACTCGAGGAGATCGAGTCCTACACTTCAGCCTTATGCTATGCAGAGCTGATGGACGGGGAATTCTCCAAGAACCCAGTCACAGCCGCCGACACCATTCTCCAACTCGCTGAGACCAGGGAGCTCGTCGGCGCCGGCCTGCCATTCGGCGAAGCCGAACTGCCGGCATATCGGGCGATCTGCGCGGCAACTGTCGCCGCCGGACGATCCCTGACGCGGGCCCGTCGCATGGACATGATGATCGCCGCCACCGCCCTGGCAAACGGTCTGACCCTGGCCACCCGAAACGCTGACGACTTCGCTGCCGTCAAGGACATCGTCCCGGTCGTCGCCCTCTGATGAGCCAGGTTCCAGGCCGACTTCACGACGACTTCTTTCGGCGTGACGCTCTTATCGTGGCGCCCGAGTTACTCGGCAAGATTCTGTGTTGCCGAGGTGCGGGCGATGTGGTGCGCCGTGGACGCATCACTGAATGCGAGGTCTACCGCGGCGAGGACGACACGGCTTGTCATGCCCGTTTTGGACGCACGAAGCGATCGGAGACGCTATACATGGCGGGCGGCCACGCCTACGTCTACCTGTGCTACGGCATCCATCACCTGATGAACGTCGTGACCGGACCAGAAGATATGCCGCAAGCCGTATTGCTACGGGCGCTCAGCAGCGCCGACGCCAGCACTCACATAAACATGACCGGCCCCGGACGACTGACGAAAACCCTCGGCATTACGATGGCCGACAACCGGCTTGATTTGCGGATGTCGGATCGTCTTTGGCTGGAGGATGACGACCGTACGCCAACCGAGATACATGCGTCACCAAGAATCGGCATTGGCTACGCCGCTCCAGATGACCAAACCCTCCCATGGCGATTCACCACCTAAGATGAAACCATGGACGACGAACTCATAGTGGACAATGCCGCGAAATATCGTAGCCTCGTCGTGACCACTTGCGAGTGGCGGGCCTTTCAACTGGCCGACCCGGAGGTGATGGCAGATCGGGTGTTCGCCAAGCTGGCCAAGTCACCGGGCAAGAACTACCTGCATCAGCTTTACAAATACGTCGATGATGTGACCGCCGAGGCCTACACCGAGACGGCCAGGAGTCGGCCAATCTGGGAAGCTTTCGCCGGGACCCGCAGCGGCGTCATCAAAGGTTCTGGCGACCCCTCCATTGATCGGGCCCGCGCCGCACTGACTGGGTTGTCCATTCGCGATGTCGAGCTATTACGGCAAGCCTATTGGGACACCCTGACTCTGGCCGAGATGGCCGCTGTGAACGGCGGCAGTGAAGCCACTCAGCAGGTCAGGCTGGACGGCGCGCTGGCCAAGTTCAAATCCAAACTGCCGGACTCTCAAGCCGACGACCCAGTGGCGGCCCTGCGTTTGATCAAGCCAGGCAGTCACTGGCGTTCCCCTCAGTAGACCATCTGCATGGCTTGACGCACCTCATCCAAGGTTTGCTCGGCGCGAGCATTGGCTCGGGCGTTGCCGTCCGCCAGCACTGCGCGCAGGTGATCGGGTGCAGCCATGAGCTCGGCGCGACGGGCCCTGATCGGCGCGAACTTCGCGTTAATCGCGTCAGTGACAAGGCGCTTCAGGGCACCCGCTCCCCCGTCGCCGATCTCGTCAGCCACTGCCTCCGGTGCGCGATCCGTGCACAACGCCGCCAGCAACACCAGATTTGACACCTCCGGGCGCCCCACCGGGTCATAGGTGATATGCCGGTCGGCGTCGGTGACGGCCTTCTTGACAAGCTTGGCCGTTTGGTCCTCGTCCATGCCGATCTCGATGGTGTTGCTCTTCGACTTGCTCATCTTCGTGCCGTCCGTGCCGAGAATGCGTGACGCTTCGCCCACACTGATCAGCGCGTCAGCCTGCGGGAACACCGGCTCATCTGGCACAGCCCGCCCGTACCGCTCGTCAAACCGCCGGGCGATAAGGCGGGTAGCCTCAATATGCGGCAACTGGTCGACTCCAACGGGCACCACATTGGCCTTGCAGAACAAGATATCGGCCGCCTGGTGTACCGGGTAGGTCAACAGCAGGCCCGACATCGGGCGCCCGCCAGTGTCGTCCAGTTCGGCCTTGACGGTCGGATTGCGACGCAACTCGGCGTCGGTCACCAGCGACAGGAAGGGCAACAGCAGTTGGTTCAGTGCGGGCACCGCCGAATGCGCAAAGATCGTTGACCGCGTCGGGTCGATGCCCATCGCCAGATAGTTGGCGATGGCTGAATAGGCACGGTCGCGGATTGGCCCGACACCATCGCGATCGGTGATGACCTGGTAGTCAGCCACCAGTACCCAGGTGTCGACGCCCAAGTTTTGCAGACGCACCCGGTTGGCCAGCGACCCGAAATAATGCCCGATGTGCAACTCACCGGTGGGGCGGTCGCCCGTCAGCACACGGTAACGGTCGGGGTGGACGGGGATGTCCGCTTCCAATGCCGCGCTGCGACGGCTCCAGCTGGCGTGGGATGCATCGATGTCAGCCAGGGGTTCTTCAACAGATTCACTCATGATGGGTCAAGTTTAGTGTGCTCGCCCGATGACCCGGGTCGTTTGACGACACCGGCCAGGAAGTCCGTGATACCGCCCGGGTTTTGCACCTTGATGACGGCCATGATCATGCGTGGCGTCAGCGCACCCGCCGGGTAGACCCAGTAGGACGGCAGCCAACTCGGCCCGTATTTGGCTTTGGCCTTCTTCAGTGCCTTGAAACCATAGAAACGGTTGCCCTTCTCGTATATCAAACCCAGCGCCCTGTCGGCCAGGCGGTGCTCGGCGTCCCCGCCCAGGTTAGCCAGCGGCGCGACACCGAGGCTTGCCAGATGCTTGCCCTCAGCCTTGAACTGCAGAAACGCCTCACCGTTGATTTTTTCCGTAACACCGGCTGGCGCGTCTCGCAAACGCCGCGTCATGTCGACAAGATAGCTGGCCTTCCCCTCGTAGGGCAGGAAGACGTGGAACCCAACTATGCGCCCGCCACTATCACTGGCATAGAAATAGCGCCTGTCCATCGGGTTATGCAGGTTCAACCCGCCGATTGTGAACGTCAATTGGCCGCTCTTCTTGCCTTTCAACCAATCGGCGCTGACGTGCTCGAAGGCGCGCTCGACTGACATATCGCGGCCTTCGCCCGGCTTATATTCGTGTACCGTGACACCCGCGTTGGTGGCTCCGTTGAACTTCGACCGAAATTTGGCCCGCACCCCGCCCGCCAAATCAAAATTGGCTAGATCGAAGACCGCCTCCTCACCGCATTTGATGCGGTCGAAACCCATCGCCTGGTACCCCGCAAGATACTTTTCCGTGGTGCCCAGGAACACCGCCGTGTAATCGCCCTCGGCGCAATACAGGTAAAAATCGCGCAAAACAGCCGCAAAGTCGTCGTCAGCGCAGATTGGGTCGCCCATGACCACGATGTAGTCGCCAACGATGCGGTAGGCCACCACACCGACCGCGCTCTCCGAGAAGAACAAAGCTTTGTCGTCCTCCAGGGCGAGATATGACGTCGGGTTCTGTCCGTCCTCCAGGACGATCTCGCGGGCCCGCTGACGCCGCCGGGACGATACCACCGTGCGGAACACAACCGGCCGCAGCACCAACAGAAGCCCGAATCCGAAGCTCAGCCAAAAGACCACCACAGTGAACCGCGTCACCAACCGAGCACCGCCGGTAACGAACAGCATGTTGAGCACGTGCCCAAAACTTTGTGTCCACGTCAACTCCGGACGTGCGATCATATGCCCAACAACGGCATCCACCAGCAGGAACCCCAACAGCACGATAAACACGACCACAGCCGCCCGCAGCGACGGCCGGTCAACACCGCGGCAGAAATACCGCCGGTTGACTAGCAGCACCAGCAACGCAAACGCCTGCAGACCGACCATCACCACCGTCAACTCGTCCATGTGTGGGACGTATAACACAAACCCAGCACTCAACGCGACGATGGCGATGACCCAGGCGGCAAAGCGTCGATTGAACAAGAACCAGGCAACCAGTACCAGCAGCAGCGCGAAATAGCGTCGGCAGAAATGATTGACGGCCATAGCGTGCCGTAGCGTCAGATCGGAACTCCACGGCGTATGCCAAATCGTTGAGGCAAACATCGCCACGGCCAGCAACAACGCCGCAATCAGTGCCAGATTGACCAGTATCTGGCGGATCAGACGGAGCCGACTCACTCGACGCCCTTTGCGCCGCCCGTGATGTCGTCCAGAGCAGCCACGATCGGCTCGGGCAATGTCTCCTCTGCGACCGCCAGCAGCGGCTCAAGTTGGGCCAGTGTCCGCGCCCCCAATAATGGAGCGGTCACGCCCGGCGCGTCACGTACCCACAGCAGCGCCACCTGAGCAGCACTGAGCCCCAGCCCGGCACCCGCCCGGCTGACAGCTTCGACCACCGCGTCGGCCCGCGACTGCAGATATGGCTCGACGAACCAGGCCAAATGACGCGACGCCCCGCGCGACCCGGTCGGCACAGCGTCACGGTACTGCCCCGTCAGGACGCCCCGACCTAGCGGGGACCAGGGGAAGAAGCCCAAGCCGTGGTAACGCAGCGCCGGCAGCACCTCGACCTCAGCCCGCCGGGCTAGCAGCGAATACTCGTTTTGAGCGGCAATGATCGGCGCTGCGCCCGGTGTGCGCGCCTGCCAAGCCACCGCCGTGCCGATCTGCCAACCGACATAATTGGCCACACCGGCAAACCGGGCCTTGCCGCTGGCGACTGCCTTGTCGAGCGCGCTCATCGTCTCGTCCAGGGGGGCGTCGCCCCAGGCATGCACCTGCCACAAGTCAACGTAGTCGGTGCCCAGGCGTGTCAGCGAGCCGTCCAGATCGGCCAGCAAAGCCTTGGCCGATGTATCGAGCACATGATCACCGTCCACCGTGCCGAAGCCAGCCTTGCTGGCCAGCACCAGCTTGTCACGAGTGACGTCATGACGCATCAGCGAGCCGATCAGCCGCTCAGCCAAACCGTCCCCGTAGGTTGGCGCCGTGTCGATTAGGTTGCCGCCGGCGCTAACGTAGGCCCGCATCAGTGCTCGTGCATCCGGCGGCTGCACATCGCGTCCCCAAGTCAGTGTGCCGAGCCCCAGATCCGAGACCTCCAGACCTGATGTGCCGACAAACCGCCGTTTCATCCGGCCGGGGCAATCTGGTTAGGGTCGGGTGGTGCCCAAGGCGCATCGGGCACCCGAGCAGGGTTGACCGGCGCATCCGTTGCCGGCGCCGTCGACGGGTCCTGGCCGGGCGTCAGCACATCGGGCGCCCCCATGGCGCCGCCAGCACCGTCTGGCCCAGCGGGGGCAGCCTCAATGGCTCCACGCGCCTTGGCCAAAGCCGCCAGCACCTCGGGTGAGGGCTCCGGGCGCTCGATACCCGCCGCCGCGTAGACCTGCTCTTCGTCCAGCGTCTCGTGCGCCAGCAGGGCGACGACGATCGCCTCCAACTGATCGCGGTGCTCGCGTAACAGGTTGGCCGCCTTCTCATGGCATTCGCCGATGATCCGCCTGGTCTCCTCGTCCAACAAACCGAGCGTCTCTTCGGCAATGCCGTTGGTGCGCGGGTCGATGGAATCGTTGAGCACCTGCATTGGCCCGACTTTTTCGCTCATGCCCCATTTGCCGACCATTTGACGTGCGATGGCCGTCGCCGAACTGAGGTCCGATTCTGCGCCCGTCGTGACAACGCCGAAGATCACCGACTCGGCCGCCATGCCACCCAGCGCCCCAACGATTCGCCCCATCAGGTAGTCGCGGTCGTAGCCGTACTTGTCGGTGTCGGGCGTCGACAAGGTGACACCCAGGGCCTGCCCACGCGGGATGATCGACACCTTGCGCACCGGGTCGGCACCCTTCTGCAACATGCCGAGCAGAGCATGGCCAGCCTCATGGTAGGCAGTGCGGCGTTTCTCGTTCTCGGGGATGACGACCTGACGGGCCACGCCCAACTGGATCTTTTCCAGAGCATTGGTGAGGTCCCGCTGGTACACCAGTGTGTCGGCTCGCTTGGCTGCCAACAACGCGGCCTCATTGGCCAGGTTGGCCAGATCGGCACCAGTCATGCCCGGCGTTGACGCCGCGATGGCATGCAAATCGACGTCCGGAGCTGTCGGAATGTTGCGGGTGTGAACGCCCAGGATCTGGGCGCGCCCCTCCAGGTCGGGTGTGTTGACAGTGATGACGCGGTCGAACCGACCGGGCCTGGTCAAAGCCGCATCCAAGACATCGGCCCGGTTGGTGGCGGCCATCACCACCACGCCTTCGGTGCCGTCGAAACCGTCCATCTCGGTTAGCACCTGGTTCAGCGTCTGCTCGCGCTCGTCATTGCCGCCAAGTGACCGTGACGACGCCCGTGACCGCCCGATGGCGTCGATCTCATCGATGAAGATGATCGATGGCGCCGCTTTGCGGGCCTCGTCGAACAACTGACGCACCCGTTGGGCGCCGACGCCGACGATCATCTCGATGAACTCCGATGCGGAGGCCGTGAAGAAGGGCACCTCAGCCTCGCCGGCGGTGGCCCGGGCCAGCAGCGTCTTACCTGTACCAGGCGCGCCCTCCAACAGGACGCCCTTAGGTGCGTGTGCACCGACACGACGATACTTGTCGGGGTTCTTCAGAAAGTCGACTATCTCACTGACCTGGTCTTTGACCTCATCGATACCAGCCACATCAGTGAAGTTGACGCGCACCTTGTCTTTTTCAATGGGTTTGACGTCGCGGCCCATGCCGCCCATCAGGCCGCCGAAGCCGCCACCTTTGGTCATCCGTCGCATGAACCAAACCCAGATGCCGATCAGTAACACCCACGGCAGGATGGCCTGCGCCAGCGTCATCCAAATCGATTGCTCTTGATATACCGGCGTGGCGGAAACCAGCACATTTTGCTTTTGTAACGTCGTCCACAGATCGTCGGTGGCCCAGGTCGGACGCTCAGTCGTGAACTTGGTGTAAGTGACCTTGTTCTGGTTGGCTGTCGAGTCGACGTCGGCCGGTACGACCTGTGCCTGCTTCAGTTCGCCATCGATCGAGTCGCCCTTGGCGTGAATCGACTTGATGTTGTTGGCCTGCACCTGGGTGACGAAATCCGTGTAGCCGATGGCCGGCGGCACGTCGCGCGTGCTCATCCACCGTACGACGGACAAAATGACGACGAAAACCAGCATCCAAATGATGGCGTAACGCCAGGGGTTCAGTTTGGGCCGGTCAGGCGAGTCGGACCCGTCACTCTTCTGGTCGTCTAGCCCTTCGGTGCGCCACGGTTTCGGAGCGTCCATCGGCGGTGGGTTCTGGGTGGGTTTGCGTTTGGGCGTCGGAGTGCGCGGGGGCGCATCTGCCCGATCCGGCGTCGCCGGTACCTCGTCGCTCATCGCCTCTCCTTCGTCAGCCTTCCATCATAGCGGCCATTCGCTAGCGATAGAGACCGCGCTTGGCCACGTACTGGACCACACCATCAGGCACCAGATACCACAGCGGCAGGCCGTCTGCCACGCGTGCGCGGCACTCCGTCGATGAGATGGCCATGGCCGGAACCTCAACGCAGTGCACATTGGTGGCCCAAGAGTCACAGGCTTTTGCATCCAAACTCACACCTGGCCGAGAAACACCGATGAACGTCGCTAGGTCGAACAACTCCTCGAAGCGTTTCCAGCTCGGAATACCGGACAGCGCGTCCGCACCGGTGATAAAGAATAAGTCGACGTCGCCGCGTTCGGCCTTGATGTCGTGCAGCGTGTCAATCGTGTAGGTGTCGCCGGGCCGTTCGATGTCGACGCGTGACACCGAGAAACGCGGGTTTGACGCCGTCGCGATGACGGTCATCAGGTAGCGATCCTCAGCTTTCGAGACGTAGCGACCGGCTTTCTGGTAGGACGTGCCGGTGGGCACGAAGACCACCTCGTCCAGGTGGAAGCGGCTGGCCACCTCGCTGGCCGCCACCAGGTGGCCGTGGTGAATAGGGTCGAAGGTGCCACCCATGACGCCCAGCCGATATGTGCGACCAGACGGCTGACGGGCCAGCCCGACCGCGGTATCCGAACCCGCCATACTCGTGCCCCCTATTCCCTGACTTGCCCGTCGCCGGTGACGATGTACTTAGTGGTCGTCATCTCTGGCAGCGCCATCGGGCCGCGGGCGTGCATCTTCTGCGTCGAAATGCCGATTTCGGCACCGAAGCCGAATTGCCCGCCGTCGACAAACCGACTGGACGCATTGACCAGCACACAGGCCGCGTCTATGCCAGCCGTGAACCGGTTGGCCCGGGCCAAGTCGTTCGTTACGATGGTCTCGGAATGCCCCGTGCCGTGCTCTCGGATGAACGTCATGGCGGCGTCCAGGTCGTCGACCACGGCGACGCGCAAATCTAGGCTCAAGTGTTCGTCGTCCCAGTTAGTGGCCTTGTCGATGCGTGAATCCAAAGCCATGGCCTGCCGCTCGCCGTGCAGACGAACCCCTGCCTGCGTCATTGCGTCGCCCAGGCGTGGCACCACATCAGCCGCGATGGCCTTGTCGACCAACACCGTCTCAAGCGCATTGCAGACGCTGGGACGCTGGGCCTTGGCGTTGACGGCAATATCGAGCGCCATAGCGATGTCGGCACTCTGGTCGATATAAAGATGGCAATTGCCGGTGCCCGTCTCGATCACCGGCACCTGCGAGCCGGTCACCACTGCCTGGATCAACGACGCCCCACCGCGCGGGATCAGCAGATCGACCAGCCCGCGCGCCTTCATCATCTCCTCGGTCACCTCGTGGCCACCCTCGACCAGTTGGACGGCGCCATCCGGCAGGCCAGCCGACAGCAATGCCGCTTGCAGGATCTCGACAATGGCACGGTTCGACTCCAGTGCCGTAGACGACCCACGCAGCAGCGCCGCGTTGCCCGCTTTGAGGCAGATGCCTGCCGCATCGGCGGTGACGTTCGGGCGGGCCTCATAGATCATGCCAATCACGCCGATCGGCACCCGTACTTGCTGGATGCGAACACCGTTGGCCAGCGTCCAGCCACGCACGACTTCGCCAACCGGGTCGTCTAGGCGGGCCAAGTCCCTCAAACCTTGCGCCATCGCTTGCACTCTGATCGGCGTCAACGCCAGACGGTCGATTAGCGCGTCGTCCAGCCCATTGGCCCGCCCTCGGGCGACGTCTTCGGCATTAGCCGCCAATACCAGCGCCTCGGAACACTCCAACAGGCCCGCCATTGCCGCCAAGGCGGCGTCCTTTTGGGCGCGAGTCAAGGTGGCGAGGCCAAGTGCCGCCTGACGCGCCGCTTTGGCCTGATCAATGAAGGTTGTCATGGCACAAGTGTATCTGCCGCCGCTGGTTTAGCGACGAAGAACGGCCCTGCCCCGGCCCGGCGCATCAGCAGCGCCACAAGCACGAAGGCGTTGCAGGTGGCTGTCACACAGGCTGAGATGATCGTCCCGGCGTCGGGCGCCATCAGCCCCCAGGCCAACCAGATCAGCTCGTTGGCGAGTTGCACCAACCAGGACGTCAACGACACACCCGTCACCTTGGGGTCGCGCAGAAGCTGGACGCCTTGAATAATCTTGGCGATGGCGATCGGCGTCACCACCGTCATGCCGAAGGCCGCCGAGCCGACCAGCCGATCCAGCGTGGCCAGCACTGCGGCGAACACCAGCCCCGGCACCACCCACCACCAACTGGGCAGCTTGCGATCGCGGCGCAGGTACCACAACGAGATAATGACGGTGGCGAAGCTGACCGTGTTGGCCACCATCATGAAGGCCTGGCCGAGCTTCAGCCCGTGCATCCACCAGCCCAGCGTCGTGCCGACGAACACCACCCACAGCGGCCAGGCCATGCCTTTAGTGTCGCCGGTACGTAACAAAGCCACCGCCTGGGGCGCCAGCATGACGGTCGATGTCAGGCCACCCAACCAGCCGATGACGAACAGCAAGGTCACTGACGGACCTTCCGGGTCAGCATCAGATCGTCGCGGTGCACGACCTCATGGCCGAAACGCGCCCCCATCTCGTTAGCCAATTCAGACGACGGGCGGCCCAGCATAGCCGGCAACTCGTGGGAGGCAAAGCCCACCAGCCCACGGGCGATGACTCGTCCATCCGGCCCGACGACTTCAACCGGGTCGCCGGCGTCGAACTTTCCGTCGACCGCCGTGATACCGGCCGCCAAAAGGGAGGCGGCGGTGGTTGTCAGGGCCCTGACGGCCCCGGCGTCCACGACCAAGCGCCCCTGCGTCTCGGAGGCGTCGGCCAGCCAGAGCAAGCGCCGCGGGCGACGATGCGAGCTGGCAGCGAAAGCTGTCCCAACCGGCTCACCGGCCAAGGCTTGCCCCACCTGGGCGCAAGACGTCAGGACGACGGGGATACCTGCTGCGCTAGCCAGCGCGGCGGCCTCGATCTTCGACACCATGCCGCCGCTACCAACCCCAGACGTGCCGGCCTGATCGATCTCGGCGCTCAGCTCAGCAAGCTTGGGGACGAACGAGATCGGCCGCGCCCCGGGAGCGTCCGGACGGGCCGTGTACAGCGCGTCGACGTCGCTGAGCAGCACCAGGCCGCGGGCTCGCACCAGCTCAGCTACCAGTGCGGCCAATCGGTCGTTATCACCGAAGTGGATCTCGCGGGTGGCCACCGTGTCATTCTCGTTGACAATCGGCACGACCCCCAGGCGCGTGAGGGCGCCGAAGGTCCGCAGGGCATTAGCGTAACTGGTGCGTCGCGCAATGTCACCGACGCTCAGCAGCACCTGAGCCACCGTCAAGCCGTGCCGAGCGAAAGCCTGTGTGTAGCGGGCGATCAACAACCCCTGCCCGACCGCCGCAGCCGCCTGCTGCTGCGCCAAGTCGACCGGACGGCGACCCAAGCCGAGCGGCTCGCAACCGGCGGCGATCGCGCCCGAGGTGACCAGGACGATCTCGCGACCAGCTTTGACCGCTGCCGCCAGCACATCCACCAGACGGGCCAACGCCCCATCGTCGATGCCACCGCGAGCCGACGCCAACGAAGACGACCCAACTTTGACCACAACACGGCGGGCCGACGCCACCGCTGCGCGGACGGCCTGTTCCCCGCTGGCCTCAGTTGTCATTGTCTTCCGCCTCAAGTGCTTGACGACGCACCGTGCGCCAGTCGTCATGTCCGGCGTCCTGCATAAGTTCGTCGCGCGCCTCACGATACTCGGCGTCGCGCTCGCGGCGACGGCGCACCGCCGGACGCAACTGCTCAAGCCTGGCATCTTGGCCGCGTCGAGTCAGCGGCACTCCGCCGAGCTCAACTTGCGGCGCGAAATCGAAGATCACGGCGCCATCGCCAGCACCGATGGCCACCGCGTCGCCCGGCTGAGCTCCAAGGCGCATCAGTTCGTCCTCGACGCCAAGCCGGTTCAGCCGGTCAGCCAGATAGCCGACGGCCTCGTCATTGGCGAAATCGGTCTGCGCCACCCAACGCTCGGGCTTGACGCCACGCACCCGCCAGAGCAGGCCGCCGTCGCCGTCGCCCTGGCGTGCCACTGTGAACGGCACCTTATCGTCAACCGTCTTGATGACCACCGGTACGACTGGCCGCGCCGCCTCCTCCTGACGTCGAGCGGCCACCAGCGCCGCCATGGCGAACGTCAGCGCCTTCAAGCCCTCACCCGTCTTGGTCGAAACGAGGTACACCGGCCAGCCACGAGCCTCGATCTCGGGCGCCGCCAACTCGGCGATGGCCCGGGCATCGGGCACGTCAACCTTGTTCAGCGCGACGAGACGGGGACGCTCATTCAGCCCGCCATAGGCCGCCAACTCGGCCTCAATCACGTCCAAATCTGTCAGGGGGTCGCGTCCAGGCAGATACGTCGCACAGTCGACGACGTGGACGATGGCTTGACAGCGCTCAATATGGCGCAGGAAGTCGTGGCCCAGCCCTTTGCCAAGGCTGGCACCCTCAATCAACCCAGGCACGTCGGCCACGGTGAATGTGACGTCGCCGGCCACCACGACTCCCAGGTTCGGCACCAGCGTTGTGAAAGGGTAGTCGGCCACCTTGGGACGAGCCCGCGAGATGGCTGCTATCAAGCTCGACTTGCCGGCGCTGGGAAAGCCCACCAGCCCGACATCGGCTACCACTTTGAGCTCAAGTTTTATTCGCCGCGACTGCCCGGCTTCGCCCAACAGCGCGAAGCCCGGCGCCTTGCGGGCGGGCGTCGCCAGCGCCGCATTACCCAACCCGCCGCGTCCACCTAATGCAACGACGATTTCAGAGTTGGGCCCGTCCAAATCGGCCAGGAACTCGCCACTGTCGAGATCGGTCACCACGGTGCCTTGTGGCACGCGCAGCACGACATCCTCGGCACTGGCCCCGGCCCGGTCATCGCCCATGCCTGGCTGCCCGTTGGCAGCTTGACGCACGGAACCCCTGTGGTAATCGACAAGTGTGGTCAGACCATGCTCGACGCGCAAAATGACGGAACCGCCATCGCCTCCATTGCCGCCGTCCGGCCCGCCGAGAGGCTTGAACTTTTCGCGGTGTACGCTGGCACACCCGTTGCCACCGTGACCGGCGACCACCGTCAAGGTGACGCGGTCAACAAAGGTGGGGATGGCCACCTCAGCCTACCTAGAGTGTCAGGCCGCAGGAGCGACGTTGACGACCCGGCGACCGCGCTTCGACGCAAACTCGACGGCCCCCGGGACTAGCGCGAACAGCGTGTCGTCCTTGCCGCGCCCAACACCGTCACCGGGATGGAAATGGGTACCGCGCTGACGCACGATGATTTCGCCCGCCAGCACCTCTTGGCCGCCGTACCGCTTGACGCCCAAACGCTGCGGCTTAGAGTCCCGGCCGTTACGCGAGCTGGATCCGCCCTTTTTGTGTGCCATGTCGTTTGCCTCTCAGCCTTCGATGCCCGTGATCTTCACGCGGGTGTACTTCTGACGGTGACCCTGGCGCTTGATATGGCCGGTCTTGTTCTTGAACTTCAGGATGCGGATTTTGGGACCGGCGCTGGGGCCGACAACCTCGGCCGTCACGCTGGCTTTGCCCAGTTTGCCTGAATCGCAAATGACGGACGTGCCGTCGACCAGCATCAGTGGCTGCAAGGCCACACTGGAACCGGGAACGCCTACCTGGTCGATGTCGATGACATCGCCGACGGCGACCTTGTGCTGGCGTGAACCACTGCGGACGATCGCGTACACGATACTGACCCTCTCATCTCGTCATTTGGCGCGAATGGCGCCAACGATCAATCTTACGTTACGGGGCAAAGCCCGGTCAAAACACGTTTGCAGTTACTGCTGCGAGCCCTTGTACGATTGCGTCGTCATCTGGCCCGGCATGAACACGATGCACTGCACATCCGTGTTGGCGGAGGACTCCACGTTGCTGAAATACTTGGCCGTCAACGAAGAGTCGTTGAGCCCGATGCCCACATAGCTGGCGAACTGATCGGTGCAGAAGTTAACGATGTCTGTGTCCACATTGGCGACGTTCGATTCCGACGCGTAGACCTCGCCCTCGTGCTGCGACGAGCAGGGCACAACCTGCACCTTGGTGATCTGGTCCCCAAGGTCCGACACGTTGTAGACGCAATCGCCGACCTTCAGGGATGTTATGCCAATCGACGCTGTCGCCGTCACTTGGCCATTGGCATCGCGATAAGCCGGCGAAAACAGACTGCATGCACCAGTACCAAGCAGCATCGCTATGCCAGCCGCAACCGCCATCGCGGCCCGGAATGCCCTCGGGTTCATCACGCGAGCTAGTATACGGGGCCAGCAAACAATATGAGGCACCCTATGCTGGCGGCACAATCAGACTCAGCACAATGATTGCCAAACCGACCAGGCCCGTTACCGCAGCGTCCCAATACCGGCCGCGCACAACCAACAAACCGACGATGTCCTCCGGCAACACCAAGCGCATGAGGCCGGCCAGGCCCGTCGCCCCGCCGATGATCATGGAGCCGCGTCGCCAATGGCCGACGATAATGAGAAGCACCCCCAAAGCGAAGCAGGCGAGCACCACCAGCAGTGGCCATTGCCGATACAAAGCCCGTGGCCAGCCGCGCACGAAGCGCATCCACCGAGCACCCATTTCAGGCCTGATCGACCAAGTTCGCTAGCAGCATGGCACGGGTCATCGGGCCAACGCCGCCCGGGTTTGGCGTCAGGTAGCCAGCGACTTCGGCGACCGC